>MDSZ01270546.1_pt1 | contig 52287 bp, 48 predicted proteins | sample 811201 | NCBI WGS metagenome assembly MDSZ01 (sample SAMN05326647, study PRJNA326480) | marine metagenome | isolation source: seawater | place: Indian Ocean: North | collected 2010
GGAGAATTATATAAATCTAAATTATTTTAAGAACTCTAAGAATTCTAAAGACTACAAAGATTATTACAAGACTTAGAGTCCTTAAAATAATTTAGATTTATAAAATTCTCTAATGAGATTTTCAAAAGAAGAAGAATACCTGCGTCAAAAAGATAAAAAATTAAAAAAAATTATTGATAAAAATGGGCATATTAATTTTAAGCCTAATAAAAAAAATCAATTTGATACTCTTGCAGGGATAGTTATCTCACAATTTATATCTACAAAAGCAGCAAACTCAATTTTAAAAAAAATTAGAAGTAATTTTAATTCTGAATATTTAAATGAAAAACATTTTCAAAATTTACAAATAAAGGAGATAAAAAAGTTGGGACTAAGTCTTAACAAGGCAAAAACAATCAAAGAAATTTCTAATTTATATTTAAATAAAAAAAATGCTGACTTATCAAATTTAGATGATGACGTTTTAAAACAAACTTTATTATCAGTTTTTGGAATTGGACCTTGGTCAGTTAATATGTTCGAAATATTTTGTATTGGAAAGCTAGATGTATTTTCATCCAAAGATGCTGGTTTACGTCTTGCTATGAACAACTTTTCTATGGTTAAAAAAGAAAATAACTGGAATGTTTATGATAAATATGCAAAAAAATGGTCACCATACAGAAGTATTGCTTCTTTGCATCTTTGGAAAACTGTTGACTGAATAACTTTTTGTGTTTCGTGGATATAATTAATTAAGGCTTAAGTAAATATTATGAAAAAAATAAATTTGGTAATTAAATTCATATTTTTATCTTTAATATTTGTAATGTGCTCATCTTATCAAACTCAATATGAAGCTGATGTCGTAAGAGCCCATCAAAAATTTTACTCTCTTGATTATTCAACTGATTCAGGAGATGTTTCCTCAATCGTAATACTTGTTAAAACTGAATGCAGAGATATAAATGAAATAATTGATGAAAATGAATCTTCGAAAGCAATTTACTTACATTATGAAAGTTTAAGAATTATTGAAAAATCTAGAGATGAGACTGCTGAAAATCGATTATTAAATAATACACCTGAAGATATAAAAGATTATATGGAAGCTTTATACAAGTATTGTAATCTACAAGAATTTATTGATGATAACTGGACTAGTCTTGATCAATATGAGGAACAATTTCAAAATAAATGAAATTAAATAAAACTAACTTAAAATAAATTTGTGAAAAGTTTTTATTTTTTTATCGGGACAAAAGCTCAAGCTATTAAATCTCAACCGTTAATGTTAAAAATGGAAAAGACAAAAGATTTAAATGTAATACTTGTTGATTCGGGTCAGCATTTCCTTTTAACTGAAAAAATATTTGATACAGATAATTTTAAGACATTAAAACTTCACTCATCAACAAAAAATATTTCTACTTATTTAGGTGGTTTTTTATGGATTCTAAAATTTATTATTCAAAATATAGTGTTTAAAAATAAACAATTGCGAGAAGACAAATTAAACACAAAGATATGTGTTGTACATGGAGACACGATGTCTACTCTCCTAGGAATGTTTTGGGCTAAAAGAAATAATCTAGCTGTTCTTCATCTTGAAAGTGGCCTAACTAGTAATGACATTTTTAACCCTTTTCCAGAAGAATTAATTAGAAGAGTAGTAAGTAAGTTTTCAGATATTTTAATATGTTTTGACAGCCAATCACATAACTTTTTGATTCAAAAATACAATAAAACTAAAAAAACAATCAAAAGAGTTTCAAACAATACAATTGTTGATACTTTTGACCGAGAAAGTGTATCAGAAAACAATAAATTGATTACTGTGACTCTACATCGTAATGAAAATTTACTTTCTAGAAGACGAGTTGATGGCCTTGTAAAACTTTTAACAGCAATTAACAATTCTTTTAAAATTAATTGGTATTTACATGAACCAACACAAAATATGTTAAAAAAAAGAAAACTTTTATTACCAGAAAATGTTAATTTAGTGCCTCTTATTGGACATAAAAAATTTTTAAATGAAATTAAAAAATCATATTTAATAATTACAGACGGAGGGTCAATTCAGGAGGAGTGTTTTTACCTCAATAAAAATGCAATTTTGTGGAGAAAATCTACTGAAAGACCATATGCTTTAAATCAAAGAATACACTTATCAAATTATGACATAAAGAGTTCTCTTAAACATATAGAAAAGATTTCTAACTTCCAGGAAACTTCCCATAGTGATTTTAAAAGTCCATCATCTGAAATTCTTGAATTTATAACTACAGAACTAGACTCATAATTAGAATATAAAACTTAGAATATAAGAGGTATATTTAATTTAAAAAAGTTTATCGAACATGAATGAAAAAATATTAATTACTGGAGGTGCGGGATTTATAGGAACAAATCTTGCTTTAAGTTTATGCAATAAATATGACGTCTATTCGTTAGATAATTTATTTAAGCAAGAAAGTAATAATAATTTATCTCTATTAGAAAATAACAAAGTAAATTTTATTAATGGTGATATTAGGGACAAATCCTTAATTAAAAAACTAATGTCAGAACACAATTTCAATTCAATTTTTCACCTCGCTGCCCAAGTTGCTATGTCAAAATCTATTTTAGATCCAGAATTAGATTTTGATATAAATGTAAATGGTACATTGAACATACTAAATGCAATTGTTAATGAAAATTCAAATCCGAACTTAAAGTTTATTAATGTATCGACAAATAAGGTATATGGAGATTTATCATGGGACAAATTATCTGAGAGTGACAAAAGGTTTAATTCAGTAAATTTTGAAAATGGATATAACGAAAATACTCAACTTAAATTTTCAAGCCCCTACGGATGTTCCAAAGGTTCAGCGGAGCAATACGTATTAGATTACTCAGATACATATGGGATAAATACTATCTCAATCAGATTGTCCAGTATTTTTGGGATAAACCAGTACTTTACATACGATCAAGGATGGATTGGATGGTTCATAAATGAATTTTTAAAGTTTAAAGATGATAACTCATATTCAATACAGATATTAGGTAATGGAAAACAGGTACGAGATATTTTATACATTGATGATCTTACAAATCTTTTTTATAAAATTCTAGATACGGATTTTAAAACACTTCAAAAAACCGTTTTTAATGTCGGTGGTGGATTGGAAAACTCATTTTCAATTATAGAATTGCTAACTTTTTTAAAAGAATATTTCAATTTAGATTATGAATTTAACTTTGATAATAAAAATTGGAGATCAAGTGACCAAAAGTTTTATGTTTCTGACTTAGGATTAGTGAGTAATACATTTGATTGGGAACCAAAATCCAATCTGAATGAAAAATTGATAGAATATCTTAATTGGATTGAAATTAATTGAATAATTCTTTTGTATAACAAGCAAAATATATTTAGTAGTTTTGATTTATAAAAAAATTATTTAGTTCTAAAGACTATCTTTAGCGCCCAATAAATATAACTTGGTAAAAACTTTCTGAAATTAAATTTAGATTTTCCAAAAGACCTATCTATCCATATTGTTGGAATCTCTCCAATTTTGTAGTTATTCAACTTTGCTTTAATTGTCATTTCTAAGCCAAGAGTAAATCCATTTTCACTCTGGATACCAACCTTTTTTAGAAAATCTTTGTCATAAGCTTTGAACATATTTGTTGGATCTTTTGTACCCAGGAAGAAAAACGTGTTTAAAAATTTTCCAGAATATTTACTCAAAAAATATTTAAGATTTTTATTTCCAATAAATTGACCTCCTTTTGAGTATCTTGAAGCAATTGCAACTGATAATCCTCTCTCAACTAACATAAAAAGATCTTCTACCTGTGTTGGATCGTCACTTCCATCTCCCATCGCAATACAGACAAATTTTCCTATTGCCGAATCGATACCAAAATTTATTGCATTTGCAACACCTTCCTTGGGATTTATTATTGTCTTAGCTTTAGTTTCTACATCATCTATAAATTTATAAGTTATATCTTCTTTTGAATCAAGAACGATCAGTATTTCAGTATCGTCTTTTACATTTTCTTCAAATCTTTTTAGGATTGTTATAAAATTTTCACCCTCTTCTTTACAGGGAATAATTAAAGTTTTATTATATTTCAACGTATAAAACCTTCTTATTTTCAAAATTTAGTTGTTTAAATTTATCATGATGAACTGAAATAAGAATGTTATCTGTTTTATTTGATATATCTTGAAAATTAAATAATTCAAAGTCAAGCGATTCTTGACCTATGTGCGGATCGACTGGATATATTTCAAAACCACTTTTCTTAAGTTTTTTATACAGTTCTATTGATCCTGAGCCCCTTGTGTCATCAGAATTAATTTTAAAACTTAAACCTAGTTGTATTAATTTTTTCTCTTTAAAAATCTCTTGACATTTATCAACTATATTATCTAAAAATTTATCATTTACCCTTTCTAAATGATTTAGTAGTGAATTATTTACATTGTATGATTTTACAAAAGTTTCTAAATCTTTAGGAAGACAAGGCCCTCCAACATAACCAGTTGATGGTAGGTTGTTTAACCTAGGATAGTCAGTTGTTGATAACTTTCTAATGTCCTCGAAGTCAATTTTATTTTCAACAGCTATATTATAAAATTCGTTTGCGAGTGAAAAGTTTGCATGTCTGTATGCATTTGTAAATAATTTTGTAAATATTGCATTTTCTATACTGGTAGAAATAGTAGGAACTTTTAGTTTTTGAAAAAATTTTGTAGCTTTTTCTTGAACATCGTTCTCAGAAGCTCCAACTATTTGTGGTAATTTTCCTAATTCTTCAAATGCTTCACCCTCAGCAATTCTTTCAGGACAATATGCTAAATTAATATTTTTTTTAATGAAGTTACTATTATTTTTAATATTATTTATGTCGTTCATGGTTATGGTGCTCCTGAGTATTAGCAATGATTGGCTTGAAATATTTTCTAAAACATCATTAATCAATCTTTCAAAAAGATCAATGTGAACCTGGTTAGAAGAGGTGCCTATTGTAACAATTACTATTTCCGTATTGACTATTTCTTTGATGTCGTCTGATAGTTTCATGCCTTTTCTTAAAGCATTTTTAAGACTTTTCTCGAGCCCCTTTTCATAAAATGTAAGAACGTTATTTTTAATTAAATTTAATGATTCTAAATTATTGTCTATAACTACAACTTGACATCCTTTATTTTGTAAAAAGCAGCTCAAAGGTAATCCAATATGGCCAGCACCACCTACAACACTTACTTTCTTATATCTTTCTTTATTCATTTAAATTTGTAAATTTATACCCATATGTCTTTCATTAAAGTATTAACTATTCTTGCAAAAAAGTTATAAACAGATTCCATATCTTGGTTGGGTGAAGTTTTCCAAACTTGTCCATGAACGAATCTTTCTCCAATTAAGAGATTTGAAATAATTACTGACACTAATATAATTTTTTTATTTAAATTGTTTGAAAATTCATGATCCCTAAATTCAAGTAATAAATGAATTATTAGAGGTATCAGAATTATTGAAAAAATTCTGGTCGAATCAGTTGTAATAGCAGCACCAATAGTTGCAAATAATATTGAGGCAGTATATTTAATTACATATTCATATTTTGACGAAATCAACATAAAAACCAAAATAAAAATTAATCCCATAAAACCTGACCAAAGAAATTCTTTTAATGCATTCGCAACAAAATCTGTCCCTGAGTCGAGTGTGTTATTGTTAAAAATAAATCTTATTCTTCCTCTACCACCAAAATTTACAACAAATTTTAGATAAAGTCTTAAGACAATAAATGATGCAAGTGTTGTTCCTAAAATCTGATAAAATTTTTCATAATTAATTAGTATCAAAAAAATAAGAGTACTGAATATAGCTATTCCAAAATGATTTATACCAAGTAGGAACATATAGAGGTAAAATCTATTAAAATTTCCAAGGAGATAATTTTTAAAATATAAGATAATTAGCAATACAGATATATTTTCAACAAACCCTATCCACCATGATATTGTTACTAACCATCCACCAAATAAAAAAAGTGTAGAATATTCACCCAAAAATGATAAGTTTTTGCATATGAAAACTAACGTTATTTGGAAAATAATATAAATAACTAGTGTGTAAACATCTGGGTCTTTAATTTGAAATAAATTAACTAAAATTGTGTTAAAAGGTGATTCAAGCTCAGTTCTGTAGAAATCAAGGCTTTCAGAATAAACCTTCTTATTTATTTCAAAATCTCTAAGTAAAAAATTCTCAAAAGATACTTTATAAAATATATGTGAAACTACTTCAATGATGAGTAAATTAGTAAAGAAAATCTTGTTTGTACTAAAGTATTCTTTTAATTTTTGACTGATTTCCACTTAATAAGTTTAATATGCAGCATTCAAAGTTAAATATTAAATAAAAAAATCTTTACTTAATATTTTATATTGATTCTGTAAGTTCATATTTTTAATTTTGTTTCGGTCTTTAACAAAGTCTTTTTTATTTTCATAAAGTTTTTTAAATAGACTGAAATAGTTATCAACCATACTCTTTCCTGTAAACTTATAATCAACCAACTTTGTTTTGTAAGTCTGATAATTATTTTTTAGTTCAAAAAGTTTTTCCTCAAGATTGTCTATATTATATTCAATACCATAGTTCTCGCAATATTCATTTACACCTCCACTTTTCATATATAACAAGGGCAATCCACACATCGCTCCTTCAATATGATGCATACCAGCAGGTTCATTTTCTGAACCAGTAATGTAAATATCACAATTTCTTAAATACTCACTAATATTTTTTGAATTCATTGGAGATAGAACTTGTACATTTTTAAAACTAAGATTTTCTGGCAGATTTCCCACATATGTAAATTCAAAATTTTCTTTAATCTCTGTTTTGTCCAAGAGTTCATCAAGGAGTTTGTATACTTTAAAACCTTTATTTTCATTATTACCCCAATGGTGAGTCACAATTTTTAATTTTTGGCTAAGCTTATTCCTGTTGTTTGGAAAGAAAATCTCCCCATCTGCACCATTATGTATAGTGCTGTAACTGTTTTTTGAAAACCCCTGTTTAATGAACAAATCTGATAGCCAATCACTTATAAATATGGTGTGGTCAGAAATTTGACTAGAGCTAATCAAAAATTTATTTAAACCTTTTGAGTTTTTTCTTTCGTCACATTCATTAATCCTATTTATTACTATCACATCTTTATTTATTTCTAAAATATAATTTTTAATATCTAAATGATTGAACGATGAAGACTCAGTGTACCTTCTTGGTTCCGTAAGGAGAATAATATCAATGTCTGGATCATTAAGCTGAGAGGTTGTATCAATATTTTCCTTTTCAAGATGCTTAATTAATTGTCTTGAAAAATTTATGCCACCACCCCATGGTCCTTTTATGTCTTTATAACCAATACTTACTTTCATAATATTTAGTTTATATGAGCTTAATAAAGGATTAAACGTAAGAGATTTAATTTTTAAATTTATAAAAAAATCATTTCTAAATATATATTTTTTAATTATTAGAATTAAATTGTTATGGACAAAGAATATTGGGAAAATTATTACAAACATAACGATCAACCATTTCAACCATCTGAATTCGCAAATTACGTTTTAAATAAACTAGATAAAAACTCAACGTTAGTTGACGTAGGTTGTGGAAACGGTAGAGATTCGATTTTTTTCTCAAGAAATAACATAAAGACTGTAGGTATAGATCAGAGTGAAAATATCATCAACAGTTTAAAAAAATACGAAAATAATTTTTTAAAATTTGAACAGGTAGAAATTAAAAATTTTAAAAATAAAGAATTTGATTATGCATATTGTAGATTTTTATTTCATAGCATAAACGAAGAAGAAGAACTTATGTTACTTAAGTGGCTGTACAGAAATATAAAGAAGAACATTTTTATTGAATCACGAACAGACGAAGACATAGAAAAATATAGTGATACAGATCACTATAGAAGACTGATGAATATTGAACAATTTAAAACAGCTGTTGACAAATTAGGATTCACTATAGATGATGAAAACATTTCTGATAGTTTTTCGACATACAACAAAAATTACAATGTTAAGGATATAAATTTTGACCCTGTATTAATTAGACTTATTCTTAAACCATAAGTTATGGATATTAAAAAATTTTATAGATTTTTCAGTTCATTTATATTGATTCTTAGTGTTTGTTATTTTGGTTACTTTATTATTAATAACGCTGAACAGTTTAAAAATCTAAGAAACATTGCGTTTCAAGGTATTCTGATAATTTTTCTATTAAAGGTCTTTAATGTTTTTTTTCTTTCAAACATAAATTTAAATATTTTGAAAAATATGAATATTTATTTGAGCAATAAAGAGTCTTTGGATGTAACTGTAAAAAATACTCTTGGAAATTTATCTTCACCTTTTAAATTGGGTAGTGGTTACAAGTTGACATATTTAAAAAGTAAGTATGATTTTAAAATAAAAGAATATATATTCTGGTCAACATTTTATGCAGTAATTAACTTATATCCTTTATATTTAATATTTATAATTTTTTCTTTTTTACAAAATAATAAACTATCTTCAATCCACATATTTTTTATAATATTTTTAAGTTTCTCTTTATTTTTTTTGCCAGTAGTTTCAAAAAATAAAAAAGTTAAAACCTTTTTTAACCTTAAAGAGAATTTTTATTTTTTAAGTAAAGTAAATTTTATAATTCAGTTGAATAATATTCTTTTTTTTCTTAGCACTTCTTTGATAGTTCTTATAATTATTCAAAGTTACGATGAAAAATTTTCATTATTTTCAAGTATTTCTTATAGTTTTTTATCATCTTTCATCAATTTAATAAATATTACACCTGGAAATATTGGGGCAAAAGAAGGATTGATAATACTATTTAACCAAACCCACGGTATTGGTTTGGAAATTATTATCGTAACTTCATTTATTGAAAGGCTTACAAGTCTAATCACACTTTTTGTATTTCAGATCTTATTGAATAAAACAAAAAATTAATGAATTAATATGAGATTATGACTGCTTGTTTAGTTTTGGCATACAATGAAGAAAATTATATTGAAGATACACTTTCGAATATATCTTCCTTATTTGATTTAATTATTGTTGTAAACGATGGAAGCACAGATAAGACTATTGAAAAAATAAATAACTTAGCTTTTGAAAATATCAAATTAATAAATAATGATAAAAATTTAGGAGCAGGCAAGTCCCTATTAATTGGTGTTGAAGAATTCTTAAATTCTGATGAGTCATATTTAATAAAAATTGATGGTGATAACCAGTTTAAAAAAAATGATATTGAGAGATTAATTAGTTTATCTGATGAAGGATACGATTTTATAAAATGTGATCGTTTTTGGGAAAAAGGCATTGAAGGTAAAATCCCCACAATTAGGTATGTAGGAAATGCGTTAGCAACTTTAATGATCAAAATTGCAACAGGTAATTGGAAACTGAATGATCCTTTGAATGGTTTGTTCATGTTTTCAAGAACAAGTATTAAAAGTTTTTCTTTACCTAAAATTTTTTATAAGTACGGGTATCCATTTTTTATAAATACATATATGTCTCGACAAATTGTATTAAATAATTTAAAAGTTGGACAAATAAATAATACTGTAAAATATAGCGATGAAAAAAGTACTTTAAGACCAACAATTATGTTTTTTAAATTGATATATTTCTCCATTTATAGTTTTTGTAAAAAAATTAAAGTTAAGTTTCAATATTCAAACCTTCAGATATCTGCCATATTTGACTTATTATTTTTATTATTTATTAGTTTTACTTTATATAGTGGAGGAAAATTAATTCTTATAAATTTTGAATACACAAAAGGATCTAAAGCAAGTTGGTTATTTTTAACAATTTTATTGTTTTTGATTAGCTCATTTTGCTTTTCATATTCACAAAGAAATGAAATAAAAATATTTAAAGATAAGTTCTTTATTTTATGAAAACAAATAAAAGTACAAGATACTTTTTACTTTTATTTATTTTCTTATTGCTTGTAAAGACTGATTATCGACTTGAACCTGGAATTTTTTGCTGTAAAGATGACCATGATTATTTTGCACATGCTGAAACTTTGATTATTGATTTTGATTTTGATTATTCAAATCAATTTTCTGGAAACGAAAAAGCAAGGTTTTATTACGAAGGTAAAAGTGCGCCTTCAACATTTATAGGGGCAGGACTATTATCAACTCCATTTGTATTTATTGGAAATTTACTAGATGAAAATATTCCAAATAATGATTTATTTAATTTCACAATCATGTTGTATTCCTTTAGCTCTATTTTTTATTTATTTTTAACTTTATTATTGATTAACAAAATAAATTTATTACTAAATTCAAAATACAACTCTTATTATTTATACTTGTTTCTCATAGGTTCAGGTGTTGGATTCTATGCCTTTGAAAGATATAGTATGTCGCATGTATATGAGGTATTTGCTATAACTTTACTAATCTACAACTGTTTAAAATACTATAAAAAAGAAAATAATTTTATCGCTTTTGCAATCCCACTTTTGATCATGCTAGCGTTAATGACTAGATGGGTAAATATATATGTATTGTTTTTACCTTTAATTGTTGGAAAATTAACTAAAAATAAAATTAACTTTCTAAGTAAAAATAAATATTTTTGGATATCTTCATTTTTATCGACAAATATTTTTTTGTTACATACTTATCTTATCTTTGGTGTAGTAACCTTAAATCCAGAATTTACGTACAATACTTCAGGAACAATATCAAGATATCTTGACAGTTCTGATGGTATAGGAACTTTTATTTGGCTTAATTTAAAAAATTTATTTCTAGTGTTTTTTGGATTAGAATTTGGTTTATTTTGGTTTTCACCAATTATTTTTATGGGAATTTATATCATTTTAAAGAACTTTATACTTTCATATCAAAAATCAAAGTTTATAACTTTTTTAGTAATTTTATCCTTCCTACAAGTTTTAGGTCTTGTACTAATTTGGAAATCAACAGGTTCTTCTTACGGCTTTCGATATGTAATGAATCTTGCTCCATTATCAATTTTTATTTTGCTTACAAATAGAAATTTAAATAAATTTGAATTCATATATTTAAAATATATGTCTATATTTGCTGCGTTGTCTGTGATTTATTTTGAAACCACCCCAAGAACTCAATTGAGTACAGAGTACATTGTCAATATGTTTGGTAAAGAGACTAAGTTCTCAAGACCTGATTATTTATATGGATATGTAAATTCAATAATTGAATTTGATTCATATCTTAAGATTTTTTCACAAAGTTTCTTTGGATTTTTAATATTTTATATTTTTGTATATTTTCTAGGGAAAGAACCATTTTATGATTTATTAAGCAAATTTTCATTGCCGTACGACAATCCAGATTTTCAATTATTAATTGAAAAAATTATTGATATTGAACCATTAAAAATAATTATCGCAATGTTATTTGTCATATATATGCCCTTTTTGTTAATTAAAAATACAAGTAAAACACCTATTCGATCTTAAAAATAAAATAAGAAAATAATATAGATTTATAAAACTTTTTTAAATATACTTTTTAAGTTAAAGTATGTATTTATTAATAAGATTCTCAAAATATTTAGTTTTTTTAAGTCTGAACTTTCTTCTGCTTTATGTAAGCAAAGATATTGATATTGAACAGTTCTTTAAAGATATCAAATTGCTTGTTGATACAGAGGGTATTAGCGATAATTTAATTTTTTTTGTTATAAGTAATTTCGTAGTCTTCGTAACTTTCTTTGTAAAACAATTGTTGAGACCTTTTATAGAAATATTTATTGAACATTACTACAAATATGGATTCTATTTCCTTATCAATATACTATCTATTTCCGCTACTTTTATTGTCTTAAGAGTTTATGGATACTCAAGGTTGTACTTACTAATATATTTAATTGCTTCATCAATAATATTTGAGATTTTTGATAGAGTAGAAAGAAAATTTTAAGATATAACTTTTGTTTTCTTTAAAATCTGATTTTTTCTAAATATAAATTTTTTCTTTAATCGATTTATAAATCTTTCTATATTGTAATTAATTTTTATTTTATAAAAGTAAATGAGAGATAGTCTGATATATTGATTTTCTCTAGATTCAATTTTATATGATGAAATTATATTCATCCAAAATTTAGAATTTAATTTTTCATAATTAAATTGTCTTTTATTCATTTTTTCTAGTACTTCATTTAGATAATCTTTAGTTATCTCTTCAAAGGAATCAACTTGCAGAACCGGTAGGTCTTTTGTTGTTTCGTAGGAAACGTGTTTTTTTATTATTGGTATTGATCCAGCATATAGTGTTTCCCACAGCCTGTGTGTATCGACACCGTTTCCAAAAGGACATAATACGAAATGGGAACTTTTAATTTCATTTAGATATTCATCTAGTTCTAAATTTGGTTGATCAATCTTTACCCAGTCTAAATTCTCAAAAATATCTGTAATCTTGCTTCTCTCCGTATCGTTCGTATTTTTCTGGAAATTTATATAAAGTAAATTTTTTTTATCAAGATTTTCAAACTCGTTTTTTTGAAAATACTTTGGGGTCAAGTTTTTGTTTGAGTACTCTCCAGACAATCCAAGAGGTATAGGTCTTAGATTATCGTGTTCATAATCTATGTGGACACCATACCAATTTGATATTGAATTTGGTTTTAAGCTGAAAGTCTGTTCATCTATTGTCTTATCTGACCACTGAGTAATTAGTTTTAAATTTTCTAGGTTTTCAATATTACTTAACTTTTTGAATAAATATTCTATAAAGTCAGTATTTGAAAATATAATATCATTTTCATTAATTGATAATTTTGTATTTATATAGCAAACACCATTCTCATTTTCATAAACAATTTTTAAACTTTTTACATTTAGTTTTTTAAACTCTTCTTTTGATATCACTTCTGAAAATACGACATTAGATTGTCGCGCAAAATTATTTGAACTTAAAATATCCAAAGTGTTAAATTTACCCATCCTTTAAATGTTAGTTGAAAGATAAAATTTCTTTAAACAGAGTTTTTTTTGTAAATTATCATAGATAATATGAACTATCTTATAACTGGATGTTTCGGATTTATAGGTTTCAATTTTGTAAAACAATTACTAAATGAAAATAAAGATGTATATGTTTATGGAGTTGACAGCCTTCAAAATAAATGTTCTGTAAAAAATGAACAAATTTCAAAAACTTTTGATAATTTTGAGTTTTTTAATCTTGATATAAATAAGATTAATGATCTAGAAATTCAAGATATTGATTGCTTGATTAATTTCGCCGCAGAAAGTCACGTTGATAATTCAATATACAACCCTGAATTATTCATTGATTCAAATGTAAGGGGGGTATCTAAATTACTTAAATTTGGAATGCAAAATAAAATCAAAAATTTTCTCCACGTCTCTACTGATGAAGTTTACGGAAGTATTGACAAAGGTTATTTTGATGAAAATAGTATATTTAATCCATCTTCTCCATATTCTGCATCTAAAGCGTCTGCAGAACTTCTCATAAACTCTTATAAAAAAACTTACGGTTATGTCGTAACAATAGTCAGGCCTGCAAACAACTATGGGATTTATCAACAACCTGAAAAATTAATACCATTCAGTATTGCAAAACTAGAAGCAGGTGAAAACTTAGAAATATATGGTGATGGAAAAAATATACGACACTGGCTATCTGTAGATGACACAAATAAAGCAATTCTAAGTATTTTAGCCAATGGTGAAAAAGGAGAAGTATATAATATTGGATCAGAATTTTATTTATCAAACATAGAATTATCTAAAAAATTGATCAATATCTTTAATCTCAAAGAAGACAGAATATCTTTTGTTGAGGACAGGCCAGGTCATGACTTTAGATATGCAGCAAATATTGATAAATTAAAAAACATTGGATGGAGGCCTGATGCAATATTTGATAATGAACTAGAAAAAACTGTTGAGTGGTATCTAAATAATAAACAATGGTGGGTTGATCAATATAAAAATATTATGGCAAATAAAAGAGATAAAAGGCTAGGTTTAGTTTAGAAATGAAAAATGGTGGAATTTTACTCTGTGGTGGCTCAGGTACACGACTTTACCCAACTACTAACTATTTAAACAAACATCTTATTCCAATTTATGATAAACCAATGGTATATTACTCAATTTCCATATTGTTAATGGCTGGAATTAAAGATATAACAATTGTGTGTAATGAAAAAGATCTTGATTCGTATCATCTATTACTTGGTAAAGGTGAAGAATTTGGAGTCAACTTGAATTATTCTGTTCAAGATGAGCCAGAGGGCATTCCTCATGCAATTTCAACAGCATTAAATGAAACAAATTATGAAAAATTTATTACTGTTTTGGGAGATAATTTTATATTCGGAGAAAAATTTTATACTAAGCTTGAGCAGATATTTAACGATACAAATGAATGCACTGTTTTCTCACAAGTTGTGAAAAATCCTGAAAATTTTGGAGTAATAAATGTTGATAAAGAAAATAATATTTTATCCATAGAAGAAAAGCCTGAAAAATTCATTTCTAACCAAGCAATAATTGGTCTATACATTTTTAATTCAGATTTTGAAAGCCATTATTCCCAAATTAAAAAATCAGATAGAAATGAATATGAAATATTAGACATTATTTCCAGCTATGGACTAGATAATGTAAACCATATACCAATTGGAAGGGGAACGGCCTGGTTTGATATGGGAACTACTGAAGACTTTTACAGTACAGGATCTTTTGTAAGAACAATTCAAGAAAGACAAGGATTACTTGTTTGCTCACCACATGAAATTGCCTTTAGAAACAATTGGATAAACAAAAATCAATTTGAGAGCTATATCACAAAAATTGACGGTTCAGAATATTCAGACAACTTAAAATCAATATTTTTTTATTAAAGACTATGAGTTCTCTTCCTGATATAAGTGTTGTAATTCCCACATTAAATAGACCAGAAAGACTTTTAAGAGCTATAAAATCATTAGATAATCAAAGTTACAAAGGAAAAATTATCTGTATTGTTGTAGATTCTTCTATCGATAATTCTTCGGAAAAAATAATTAATAATGCAGAATTTTCAAATAGCAACCTTGAAATAAAATACATTAAAAATAAAGATTCAATTAGACCTATAGATAATTGGATTGTTGGTATTGAGGAGTTCAAATCTGAGTTTGGTAAGTTTTTGTGTGATGATGATTGGCTTCATCAGGAATTTATTGAAGAATGTGTATCTGTTTTACAAACTGAAGATGTTGATTGTGTAATTACAGATATAAACGTAGTTAAAACAAATAACACTTCAATAGATAACTATTACAGTGTTGAAAAAGGCAAAGTTACGAGAACTCAAGTAGTAAATTCATTTTTAGGTCTTGATAATATTATTCCTGTAACACCAACAGCTAGCTTGTTAAAAACGAATGTTCTTGTAAATAGTTTTTATGAGTCGTTAAAGCATATCGAATGCACAAAAAATCTGTTTGGGTTTGATTTTTTTATGTCATATTTTCCTGTTTTTAAATCAAAAGGGACTTTTTTAATTGAGAAAGGACTTTCTTCATCATCTGCTGGAGATGATTCCATGACATTGAATGTTAAAAAAGCAAAAATTTCTTACTGTTACTTTTTTGCTTTAATTAACTTAATTAACTCTTCTGATTACAAACTTTCACAAGATGAAGAAGCAATGTTAAAACACAAATTAGCTACATTTAATATAAAAAAAATATTCTCACCTGGTTATAAAGCATTAGAATATGAAAATAAATATCAACCAAAATTAATAATCAGAAAATTAATTTCTTCACAATTAAAAAAGTTTTACATAAAAATCTATTATTCTATCAAGAAATAATACGTGTATATGAATTTACATTCAGCAATAAAAGAATCAAGAAAAATAGTAAACAGTTCACTTTATGATTTTTCTCAGCTCGAAGATATTTTTTTAAAAGCTAATAGCCAAGGTAATTTTCAAGTTGAGGATGTAGGTCTTAGCAATTTAAAAGATTGGAATTTTGATAATGTTGGAAATTTTTCTCATAAGAGTGAAAGATTTTTTAAAATTGTAAATGTAAGCAATAATATCATTGATACTGGTATCTTACTTCAAAATGAAATAGGAACATTAGGTCTTATCTCGTGTATTTATGAAGAAAATTTTTATGTATTAGTGCAACTTAAAAAAGAGCCAGGTAATAAATTAAGTGCACAATTATCACCAACACTTCAGGCAACTCTTAGTAATCAAAATAAGATACATGGAGGTTCTGCCCCAAAGTATTTAGAGATATTTGAAAATATTGAAGAAAAAGAAACTATATTTCAAAAAAATCTTCCTGAACAAGGAAATAGGTATTGGAGAAAATTTAACAAGAACATAGTTGTGTTAAAAGATTATTTTAAAGAAGAAGAAAATTTTTTATGGATGACATTAGGTCAAATATATGAATTTACAAAGTATGATAATTCAATAAATTCCTGTTTAAGAAGTGTACTTTCTTTAGTGGTAGATGAGAGGATAGAAAGAAAAAATATTGAATTTTCTTTTGATAATCTCAATGAGAAGAATAAATCTAAAGTAAAAGACTCTATTGTTAACTTTTATGACAAATCAAAAGACGAACTTTGTTTTGAAACTCTAAATGATAAATTTCACATCAAAGGAATAAAAATATCAATAGAGGACAGAGAAGTAAAAAGCTGGGATCAGCCAATTATATATGATCCCTATTTGGAAGAGTATATTATTTTATCTGTATTAATTAACGGTGAAAGAAAATATATACTTCGAAAATATTATGAACCTGGTTATGAAAAAGGCTTTGTATTTGGACCTACAATTACAAATAGGTCTGACCAATTAAATTCATCACTTGAAGACTTGAAATTATTTTCTGAAGAAGATATCAATTTTAAATTGATTAAAACAATTGAAATGTCTGAAGAAGGTGGTAGGTTTTTACAAACCACGGTGAAACATAGTTTTTATGAGTTGACCGTCAATTCAGAATTAAATGTTGATAAAAATTATGAAGTTTTATCAATGAATGAGATTAACAATATAAATAACATTCAATTATTAAGTATGGAAGCAAGAAGCTTAATATTTTTCGCCAATCATATATACAATTAGATTAACTATGAAAATTCTAATTTTAGGGTACTCAGACATTGTAAAAAGAAGAGTCATACCTTCTTTACTAGAGATTAATCAAATAAAATCAATTGATATTGCATCAAAATCAAGAAATATTAAAAAAAATGTTAAATTATCGAATATATATAAAGACTATGATGAAGGATTAAATAAATCTGACGCAGAATTAGTTTATATATCTTTGCCAAATAGTCTTCATTACCAATATTCAATAAAAACATTAAATAGAAATAAGAATGTCATTGTTGACAAACCAGCAATTACGAAACTAAATCAACTCGAAAAAATTGAGGATATTATTAAGGAAAAACAATTAGGAATATCTATGAGCTCAGTTTTTCAATATCATAAATGTTGGAAAAAGTTTAAATCCATATCTCTAAAAAATAGTAAGGAAGGGACTCTAGTCGCAAACTTTACCATTCCAAAACTTAATAAAGACAACATAAGGATGTCAAAGAGATTAGATGGGGGAGCATTTCATGATATGGCAATCTACGCTTCAAATGCTGGATATATATTTTGGGAAACTCCTTTAGAAAAATTAAGTTTGTTCAAATCCTCCGAAAATGGTTTAATAACTGGTTTCAATGTCATAATAAATTATGGTCGTGGGAAAGAATTTATTGGTAGATTTGGCTTTAATAAAACATACACCAACCAAATCCAATATCATGGTTTAAACTTCAGTACAAAATATGATAGAGTATTTAGTCCGCCACCAAATCTAGAGACTTACATCACAAAAGAAACAAAAAACCAAGGCATAAAATCTTATATGATAGGATATGATGATTCATTTAAAAATTACTTAACTTACGTAATAAAATATTTAAATAATGATAGAAAAAAACTCTGTAGGGAATTTTTTGATCAAAATTATGAATATGAGAAACTTTTAAGACAATGAAAAAAACAAAACAAATTAATGTTTGGTCTTATTTAGAAGAATATGAAGAATACAAAGATGATATCTTTAAGGTAATATCAGATGTTTTATATTCCGGACAACTCATTCTTGGAGAGAGGGTGGCAGAATTTGAAAATAACTTTTCTAAATGGGTTGGATCAAAGTACGGTATTGGTGTTGGAAATGGAACTGATGCTATAAAACTTGCTTTACTTTCTTTAGATATTGGTCATGGTGATGAAGTTATAACTGTTTCAAATACGGCAGTTCCAACTGTATCTGCAATTATTGAAACAGGAGCAACCCCTGTTTTTTGTGATGTAAACACAGACGATTTTAACATTGATGTAGAACTCATTGGGAGTTTAATAACAAAGAAAACAAAAGCTATTGTTTGTGTTCATTTATATGGACATGCAGCAAATATAACTAAGTTAGTAAAAATTTGTAAAGAAAACAAAATAAATTTAATTGAAGACTGCGCTCAATCTCATGGCTCAAAATATAAAAACAAACTTACTGGCAGTTTTGGTAAAGTTTCTGCGTTTTCTTTCTACCCAACTAAAACCCTGGGTGGTTTTGGTGATGGTGGTATGTGTGTAACAAACAATAAAAGTATTGATAAGAAAATTAGAATGCTTAGATTTTATGGCATGAAAGATAAGTACTACTCTGAAATTGAAAATGGTGTTAATACTCGACTTGATGAAGTTCATGCAGCTATTCTAGATTTTAAACTTAAACGTCTTGATGACGATATCAAGAAAAGAAGAAAAATTGCTAGTATTTATAACTCAGAATTAAAAGATACAAACCTCGTTTTACCTATTGAAAAAAAAGACTACTTTCATTCTTATTACGTTTATGTTGTTAGACATGAGAACCGTGATAATATAATTAAAAATCTTAAAGACAAGAATATAAATTTGAATATATCTTATCCATATCCAATTCATACAATGCCTCCATTTAGGAAATTTAAAAAAACAGCTATGAAAAATACAAACAAATTATCAAAAGAAATATTTAGCTTACCTATGTATCCAGCTTTATCAATTGAAAAAGTTGAGAAGACTATACAAGTAATTAAAAAATTTATTTAGATAATTTTCATGTAACATAAAATGGTGATAAATTTTATTTATTGTTTTGATGAAAATTATAATTCACAGGCTTTGACTTCAATAAATTCTTTACTTATGAAGACATCTGAAAAAGTGAATATTTATATTATTCATGAAAATCCTGAAAGCTTTGATATAGGAATTATCAATGATGAAAATATTAACTCACTAAATATTTTTAAAATAACTATAGATGATATTGAATTTCCAAATTTATCAGGTACACATGTATCAAAAGCCACTTACTATAGATTCTATCTTTCTAAATTTCTTCCACATGATTTAGATTACATTATTTATATTGATGCAGATATTCTCTGTCTTAATGATCCATTTAAAGGTCTACAAGAAGAAATAGAAAAATTAAAAAATAGTTCAAAAAAACTTGCCGCACGAACTGAAGTTACAAGATTTGATGACAATCTAACAGTCAATCCATTTTTAAATTTGAATTTAAAAAATGATAAATACTTTAATGCAGGTTTAATGATAATTGATTTTGAATATTGGATTAAAAATGAAATTGAAGAGCAATTATTTAATTTAATGAATGAACTTTATGAGGATATTGTCTTCTGGGATCAAGATGTGCTAAATAAATTATTTGATGGCGAGTATTTAGAGTTAAATGATTTTTATAATTATGAATTCGGGGTATTTAATGAAGACAAATATGATGAAGAATTTGTATTAAGTAACGTTAAGTTTCTCCACTACACTGGAAAAGGTAAGCCATGGGATACAAATTTTATTTTTTTCAAAAGCTCGAACATTTTTCAAAAATATTATCAATTACTTAATCTCGAAAACTATCTTTTATCACACAGCACATCAATAAAAGGAAGTTTTAAAAATTATTTGAAAAAAATATACTCATTACAATTTTTAAAATTAGAGTATCCTTTTTCATATTTGAAAATTTCAATAAGGGAATTATCAAAATTAAAAATAAGATTTTTATACAATAAAAATAAAATTTTTGATGAGTCTATTGTTGAAAGGGATAAACCAAAGAATTTAAGTGTTAATGATGAATATTTATTTTCACACGAATATCAAAAAGTCATCCCACAGTCATATATTCGAATATTGAGAAATCCAATTGTTATAAATAATTCAATTTTTGATTTGAAAAAATTAAGACTTTACACCAAAGAAACCTTTTACGAAAATCATACATATTCAAAAAAAATTAAGGATACAATTAAAAATTTATTGAGATCAAAAAAGGGAACTGAAAATATTAAAAATGGTGTCTGGATTCTAGATACTAAGAGTGAAAATTTTGGCCATTGGATGATAGATGCTTTGTGTAGATATCAGTTAGTCCCAAGAGATTTCTCAACATATGAGATATTACTTCCTGAAAGATTTAATATCGGATGGGTAATTGAGATGCTGGATCATTTGGGGTATCCATATAGAATTCTTGAAACAAATAAGAAGTATATTGTTGAAAATTTGATTTTGACTAGTAGAGCACATCCTTCTGGAAATTACAACCTTAAAATAGTGAATAAACTTAGAGACCTGTTTTTGTCAGAAATAAACTCTGAATTACATTCTCGAAATAAAAGAATTTGGACATATAGAGAACATATAAGTCGAAAAGTTGATAACTTTGAAGAAATAGAAAAAATTCTGAAAAAAAATAATTTCGATATTATTTACACTGACAAACTGTCTCTCAAAGAAAAAATATCACTATTAAGTAGTACTCAAATAATTAGTGGAACACATGGTTCAGGTTTAATAAATTTATTTTTTATGAGAAAAGGAGCAAAAATATTTGAAATAAGAGATTTAAAAGATGATTTAAAAAATGCTGTTTATTCATTAGCATCTGCATTGGGAATTGATTATTACTACATGGAAAGAAAAAATGACATTAATCAAGGAGGGTCAATAGATCCAAAAATATTCGAACAAAAACTTCTTGAGTGTATAAATAGCCAAGACAACAAATAAAGATAACAATCTATAATAGTCATAATGGATAATGAAAAATTAACATCTTTAAGAAATCAAATTTTAAATCTAACAAAAGAGTATTTTGAAGAAAAAATAGATCAGGAACCGGCTTTTGTTCCACATATTTCAAATATTCCTGTAACTGGAAAAGTATTAGGAAGTGAAGACATTGTTAACCTAGTTGATTCAAGTTTAGATGCTTGGCTTACAGCTGGAAGATTTAGTGATATGTTCGAGGAAAGAGTCAGAAAATATCTTGGGGTTAGACATTGTTTGTTTGTAAATAGTGGTTCTTCAGCAAATTTATTAGCAATTTCTGCACTAAAAATTCTTTACGAAGTAAAAGATGGTTCAGAAGTTATAACATCTGCAGTTAATTTTCCAACTACAATGAATCCAATTATACAAAACAATTTAAAGCCAATTTTGGTAGATATTGAACCACAAAACTACAATATCAATCCACAATTAATTGAAGAACAAATAAATGAAAAAACAGTTGGTATAGTATTGGCTCATGCATTAGGTAATCCATTTCATGTTAATGAAGTGGTAAAAATCGCAAAAAAGTACAATTTATTTTTAATGGAGGATAGTTGTGATGCATTTGGTTCAACTTTTGAAAATAATTTTGTTGGAACTTTTGGTGACGTAGCTACTTTATCATTTTATCCCGCTCACCACATAACTACAGGTGAGGGTGGTGCGGTATTAACAAACAATACAAAATTAAAAAAAATAATAGAATCACTGAGAGATTGGGGAAGAGACTGTTATTGCAAACCAGGCAAAGATAATACATGTAAGAAAAGGTTTGATTGGCAATTAGGCGGACTACCTCATGGTTACGATCATAAATATATATACTCTCATATTGGTTACAATCTAAAAGCTACAGATATGCAGGCAGCTATAGGTTTAGCCCAACTTGATAAGCTAGATCTATTTATCAAAAAAAGAAAAGAAAATTTTAATTATCTTTACGAGAGATTTTCTGAGTTTAAAGATTTTGATTTACCTAAATGGTATGAGCATTCTGAGCCGAGTTGGTTTGGATTTCCCTTAACAATTAGCTCAAACTCTACAATTAAAAGGCTTGATTTACTAAAACATTACGACAGCAACAAGATAGGAACCAGGCTTCTCTTTGGAGGAAATGTTGCACTTCAGCCCGCGTATGAACAAGTTGATTTAGGAGATCCATCAAATTACCCAAAATCAAATGAAGTAGCAAATAAATCATTTTGGCTTGGAGTATATCCAGGTTTAACTCAAGAGATGCTTGATTTTATGGTTGATTCAACAAAAGAATTTCTAAACTCACAATGAATACTTTTATTCTTGCTGGTGGGAAAGGAACACGATTTAGGGAAGAAACTATTTTAAAACCGAAACCTATGATCGAAATTAACAAGACTCCAATGATGATTCATATAATCAACCACTATAGATATTTTGGTCAAAATGAATTTACCATTCTTGCAGGTATAAAAATTGACTATATAGTAGATTATTTCAAATCAAATTTTGACGAATTACAAAATAACACTTTTAATTATTTTGATTCAAAAGTAAAGATTTTGGATACTGGTGAAGAAACTATGACCGGGGGAAGAATAAAAAGAGGAATAGAAGATCTAAATGAAGACAAATTTATGCTTACATATGGCGATGGAATCTCGGACGTAAATATAAGGGAACTAACAAATTTTTTTGAGAATAGCTCTTTTAAAGCTGTAGTCACTGCGGTGAGACCTCCAGCAAGATTTGGGAGATTAAAACTAGACAAAGACAATGTAACAGAGTTTGGTGAAAAAAATCAAACAGATGAGGGATGGATAAATGGAGGATTTTTTGTGCTAGATAAAAGTGTTATAGATTATATCCCTGACGATCAAACGATATTTGAAAAAGAGCCTCTTGAAAATTTATCAAAAGATGGAAAATTAGGTGCATTTATTCATGAAGGGTTTTGGCAACCAGTAGACACAATAAGAGAAAAAGAAATTTTAGAGGAAAAATTTCTCACTGATCCATTAGATTGGTTATGACATTGGAAAATTTTTGGAATAATAAAAAAGTTTTAGTCACTGGTCATTCAGGTTTTAAAGGCATGTGGATGTCACTAGTATTAAATTATTTTAATGCTTCAGTAACTGGAATATCTAAAACAGGCAAAGGTAGCAATGCTTATAAAACTTTAGATTCAAATAAATATTTTGAAAATGAATACTTTTTGGATTTAAGCGAACCTTTAAATGAAGACAATAAAAAAATTTTTAAGAATCAAAATTTTGATATTATTTTTCATTTTGCAGCTCAATCTTTAGTTTCAATTGCAGCAAAAGACCCTATTCGAACCCTTAAAACTAATGTATTAGGTACATTCAATATAATTGATGTGATCTTGAAAAGCAAAATATCTAATTGTATGGTTATATCTACTACAGACAAGGTTTACAAAAATACAGAGAATTTAAATAATGAAGATTCAAAATTAGGAGGAAGTGAATTTTATAGCAGCAGTAAGGTAGGACAAGAAATGGTAATAGAATCATTTAAAAACTCTATTCACGATCGTAAACTCAAATTATCAACTGTTAGATCGGGAAATGTACTTGGTCCTGGTGATGGTGCACCAGATCGTTTAATGACTGATTTAATTAAATCATTGAAAAAAGATGAAGATATTATTTTAAGAAATCCAAACTCTATAAGACCTTGGCAAGATATTTTGGATTCAATTTATGGATATATGCTTGTAGCTCAAGAAAGTTATATTTCAAACTCTGAAGATATTTTCAATTTAAATACTGAAATTAATAATGAAGTTACAACAAAAGAGATAGCAAATAAAACTATTAAAAAATGGAATTCAGATATAAAAATTATTGAGTCGAATGAAACGAATTATTATGAAGCCTCAAAATTAAGGCTTGACTCATCAAAAGCAGAAACTATTTTAGGATGGAAAAGTAAACTCAATATTGATATTACAATTGACAAAATTGTTGAGTGGGAAAAATCTAAAAACAAAAGTGATTGCGAAACAATCTCATTCAAGCAAATAGAAAATTATTTTAAGATTTGAAAAAAATTTTTATTATTGGTGGAAGAAGTTTTCTTGGGAAAGAATTCTCAAAATATTTACATAAAAAAAATTTTGATTTTTTTTCAATAAACGAAAATAATTCAGAAAATTACTCAATTAAAAAAATAAAATATTATTTAGAAAAAGAAAACCCTTCCATTATTGTAGATTTCAAATTTCCAATAGTATCAGCTAATGATGAAGATTTCAGTAAAATTAATGATAGAAATTTTTTTACACCTCAAAACAACTTATTTTCAGCAATAAATTCAAGTAATGTAATCATCGAAAAATTTATATTAATTTCTTCTACAAAAGCTTCATCCAATGAAAACTTGTACTCAACATTTAAAAAAAGACAAGAAGATATGTATAAAAAATATATCGAAAAGAATAAATTATTAATTCTTAGACTCGATTCAGTATTTGGTCCGGGTGATTTGAGCAAGACAAGATTAATTCCATATTATTTTAGAAACATATTAAAAAATCGTTCAATAGAATTTAATTTTAGTAAAAATGATGAAGCAAAATTTATTTATATTATGGACGTTTTAGACAATATTTATTGCGAAATCAATTCAAAAAAATCTACTCGAAAAAGTCATAAAATTAACTTCATTAATTTGATAAAGTCTTTGAATTTTATAATGAAAGAAAATCATAATCTTATTCCAAATGTTTTAAATAAAAATGTTGAATTAAATTGCATAAATATGATCAATAATGACAATTTTTATCACAATTTTGAAAAAACTGCATTTTGGTATAAAAAAAATTTATTGACTTAGTATAAATTCTAGATTTATTTGTGATAGATTATAAAAAATCAGGGCTTTAGAACACTATAAGTAAAATAATCTAAATCTGATAACTCCATTATCATCACTATTGCCCACATGCATAGAAGAGTTCCGTGAATATCCGCTTGATTTTTCTCATTAGCAATTTTTACATCATAGTAATGAGTTTGGTTTTGATCTTGAAAGTATGAAAAACCACCTTCACTTAAGCTAAAATGTGTTTTTATCATTGCCAAAATATTTTCACAAAAGTTTAAAACTTCCTTTTTTTTATGATTAGTTTCTTTGGAGCATCGATATAAAACGTATACAACATCTACCATGTCACAACCTCTGTTTGAAATTTTAGAATTTAAACAAAAATCAATTATTTTTTCTGGATATTGAATTTTTGCATCTATCCAATCAAGACCAGTTAATACTTTCATAGCTCCATTAATTAGTTCGTATTCATTTCGTTTATTACCCTCGTAATATAAACCATTTTCATTATTTACAGTTTTGTCAGTAAATTGAATTACCGTATTTTTTAATTTTTCAAAATTGTCACTTTTTAATTGCGTTTTTAAAAAAACACATATTGCGGAGAATTGGCCTCCACTACTCCATGGATAATTCCAATTTAGACCTTCTAAATAATTAGTAATTTCTAATTCATTTTTTGGAAATTCTTGATACAAAATTTGGTTTGGTTTATTTATTTCGTAAAGTGTAGAAATAGATTGTTTAGTTTCAGCACGTATATAATTTTCAATTTTTAAATTATTACTTTTATAATCTGTTCCAAGTAAAAAATTGGAAATATACTTTATAGGATATGCATAACCAGAGAATAAATTTTGGGATTTAAATAAATTAATATACTCATCATCAATAAAGCTATTTGTATTTGAAAAACTATCTATTTTTTGAAAAGAATTAATATAGTCTGCCCACTTTTCAATTTTATCGTCAGAAAATTTATCAACAGATCCTATTAATTTTAAAATTTTAAGTGCATAGCAACTAAAGCCTAAATTCAAATTTTTACCTTCTGTCGTTACTGAATTTTGAGAAGGATTGAATGAAAATTCAGATCCTTCTTTTTGTAATTTAGATAAATACTCTAAAACTGTAGTATCTAAGTTCGCAATCCAACTCATGATATTTTTGAGTTTTTATATAAACCTACATGTCTATGTTGACTGATATCTACAAGGTGAAAATTATTATTTATTAATATTTCGTTAACAGATTTAATTGTACTTTTTTGTTCAACTCCTCTTTCAAAACCAAAATCAACCGATACAAATTCTGTTATTTTTAATATATTATTTGCTCCTGATAATATTTCTGGTTCATGTCCTTCTGCTTCAACTTTAAATAGTTTCACTTTTTCTGGATTTAAGAGTGAATCTATTGTCTTTGTATGAACTTCAATAAACGACTTTTCACCAAAATATTCTAGCGACGAATTCCCACCAAAGCTGTCAAGGTATAAGTTGGAAATTCCATTTTCGTTTGAAAGTGCAATATTATAAAATGTATCAGTTTCTCTTAATTTGTTTCTTTGTAGGCTGAAATAAGTTTGCTCATCTGGTTCAATTCCTATATAATTTATATCCAAACTACGAAGATAAAAACTATAATTTAATTCACCTACATTAGCACCACAGTCAATGATTGTGTCGCCATTTTTAAAAGTTATATAATCAAGACAATACGTTTCATAAAGTAGATTAAATATTGAATTCTGATCATTTTGAATGGTACGAATTACTCTTTTGTTTGGATAATTGATTTTTAGATTTTTATTAATTGATTTTGTGTAAGTTTTATTTTTTTTGTCGTATTTTATATTTGAATATCTTCTAAATAAGAGATTCATAGAGTAACAAAATAACCTTTTATTAGTTTTTTTTAAAATTAACTGTGAAAATTTTCCAACAATCAATATATAGATTTTAGAAAATAGATTTTTTTCATTTATGTTATAAACCTTGAATATAAAAGAAGGTAAATTTATTAAGGTTAAAGGAGAGTTTTTCATAATTTAATATAATATGTTACTAAACAAATTTTGTTATAATTGAACTTTATCGGAGTAAAAATTAAAGTACTAGTATTTGGAAGTAATGGACTTGTAGGTTCATCGATAGTCAGGAAATTTAAAGAAAGAGAAGATATTGATTTAATTCCTTCATCTAGAAATGATGTGAATCTATTTGATTTTGAAAAAACAAAAAGTTTTATAAAAGATGTTCAACCCGATGTAGTAATCAATGCCGCTGCAAAAGTAGGCGGAATACAAGCAAACAATATTCAAAGATTTGATTTTATTGTTGATAATTTAAAGATAAACATTAATATTCTTGAGTCACTGAAAGATTTTCCTAATACGAAAATAATTAACTTAGGCAGCAGCTGTATTTATCCTCTTGATATTAAAAATCCCATAAAAGAAACATCAATAATGACTGGAAAGCTAGAAGAAACTAATTCACCATATGCTATGGCCAAACTTACAGCAATTGAAATTGGTGACACAATGTCTAGAGAGTTTGGTCATGAAATTATTAACTTAATGCCCACGAATTTGTATGGACCGAATGATTATTTTAACCCAGAAAATAGCCACGTAATCCCAGGAATGATTTACAAATTTCATAATGCACAAGAGTCAGCCCAAGAGAAAATATACTTATGGGGTGATGGCTCACCTCTAAGAGAATTCTTATTTGTAGATGATTTATCAAGTTCAATTCTATTTATCTTAGACAATGAGATCAAAGAGACTATCTTAAATGTTGGAAGTTCTCAAGAAATATCGATTTCGGATCTGGCTCAAACTGTTAAAAGAATTACAAACTTTAAAGGTGAAATTAAATTTGATACAACGAAACCCAATGGAATAAATAGAAAATTTTTAGACTCTTCAAAGTTAGAGTCTTATGGTTGGAAATCAGAAATTGATTTAGAAAATGGCTTAGAGCTTACATATAAATGGTTTCTTAAGAATATTGATAATTTAAGACTATAAATATTTAATCTTTAAAATATTCCCATGACGGAAGCATTAAGTTTTGATCTAATAATATTTTCTCGCTTTTTGCAATTTCAATATCATGCTCAATCATCATTGTTACTAAATCTTTGAAACTTGTTTTTGGGGACCAACCAAGCTCTTTTTTTGCTTTAGATGAATTACCTAAAAGATAGTTTACCTCGTTGGGTCTAAAGTATTTTTCAGAAACAATTACATGATCTTCGTAATTTAAATTTACAAATCCAAAAGCAATTTTTAAAAATTCTTTTACTGAATGGGATTCTCCTGTTGAAATAACAAAGTCATCAGGATTTGAGTGATTAACTATTTTCCACATAGCCTCAACATAATCACCTGCAAACCCCCAGTCTCTTTCTGAATCTAGGTTACCTAATGTTAATTTTTCTTGAATACCAACATGTATTCGTCCTACTGCTCTTGTTATTTTCCTAGTTACAAATGTTTCACCACGGTATGGAGATTCATGGTTAAACAATATTCCATTGGTACAGAACATATTGTAAGATTCTCTATAAATTTTTGATACATTAAAGGAAAATACTTTTGAAGCAGCATAAGGACTCTTAGGATTAAATTCTGATTCCTCATTCAATGGCACCTTTTCTTCACCACCATACATTTCTGATGATGATGCTTGATAAAATTTTATCTCTTTATCTTGATTTCTTATAGCTTCAAGAATAGAAATAGTTCCAAGATTACCTGACTCAATTGTGTAAATCGGATTTTTAAAAGAGACTGCTACATGGGATTGGGCAGCCAAGTTATAAACTTCATCAGGTTGTATTTTTGAAATCAAGTTTCCTAAAGATGAAGAATCTAATAAGTCTGAGAAGTAAAGATTGAGCTTTTTATCTTTTGAATATTTGGAAATTAATGGGTCTATTCTAGATGTATTAAAATTTGAAGCTCTTCTTACTATTCCATGTACTTCATAATTATTTTCTAAAAGAAGTTTTGATAAGTAATAACCATCTTGGCCAGTGATTCCAGTTATAAAAGCCTTCTTCATTTTATTAATTTTAATCGGATGAAAGAAAATAACCTAAGAAACTTAAAAATATAAAAGGAAAATGTACACCTTCCATTGTTACATCTAAACTTGAAACAATCATTATAGGTAGAAATAACTTTACAAAGTCAATTGATTTTAGATTTTTCCTTTTCCACACAATATAAACACACAAATAAAAAATTAAGAAAAATGCTAATTGTAATAATCCTCCACGTCCGATTATATTGAAAAAATAGTTGTGAACATGTTCATTCAAGCCATCTCGTCCTAATCTTCCAGGTTCTGATGGGTCACTCATAATTCCAAAAGGTTCAGAATAACCAAAACCAGCAAAAAGTTTATCATTTAGACTCAGATCATCCAATAAATCCTGCCATATATCCAGTCGCCAATCTGTCGTTGCATCAAGTGACTTAATTCTTCCGTTATCAAAATAAAATGTAAGAAAACCACTTCTAGGCTCTTTCTCAGTTAAGATATTGTCAATTATTCCAGTATTTGCCTCTGCAAAATTTTCAGGCATAAACTCTTCATCTACAGATATGAATGCAATTGAATATGATGATAAATAAAAAAGAAGAGCTGTCACAAAAGTATAAATAAACACAATTAAATAATTATTTAATATAAATTTTCTATATGAAAAAACACATATTGTAAAAAATAATAATGCAGCTAATAAAGAGCCTCTACTTTGGTAAATGTAATATGGCAAGAAGAGGCCAAAAGAAAACATCAAAATTGACAATTTCAAATTTTCAGAAATATTTGAATACTTATCAACTATCAAATTAAGTATCACAAAAATTAACAACGAATCAGCAGCCTTTACTAGTTGAAACTTATCAGAATTAGAAATAAAAATATCAATTATAAAATTTGGGTAATTTATAACACTTATAAAATATAAACTAAATGCTGAGAGGAAAACTGCTAAAACTATTAATTCTTTATTTATTTTACTTAAAAAGTAGTAACCAAACCCAATGTAACCTAAAGACCAAATATAACTACTCGACTTAAATAAATACATATTTAGTTGGAAATCATTTAAAAATAAAGATATGGCAAAACCAATTAATATTAAGATTGAAGAATTTGTCAAAATCCTTATTTCTTTTGGAATTTTTTTATTTAAAAATATACTTATAAAAAGAATAATTAATAATGAAATTGCACCACCCAGTACATATGCTTTTCCTAATTGTTGATTAAAAATTAAAATCCCTACGAATGGCCTTCCAAAAACTATTACAAATAAAAGATTGATTAGATAAAAAAGAGATAGGACATAAATTATTACTTTTTGTTCTTTTTTTGGAATTAGTAATTTTTTTAAATATTCAAATAAATTATTAATTTGAATGTTTTTTAACATACTAAAGTATCTTAGTAGAGTGAAAGAAATTATATTCATTTTTAAACAAGGTCGCAAAGATAGGCTTGAAAATGAACCAAATGGTCCAAAAGAATTCTTTTATACATTTCATAAATTCGAAGCAAATTTCAAAAACGTAGGAATGATTGAAAATAAATTAAATGAAAAAAAATTATCAGGCCTTTTATTTAAGCTTGTTAGGAAAGTAACTAATCTGCCTATTTATACAGAGAATTTTTTAAAAACAATACATTTAAAAACTATTTTCAAAGCAAATGGATTAATTGCTACAAATCAAAATCTTTCTTTTTCAATACTTCCAATTTTAATTATCAAAAGACTTTTCAAAAATAATTTACTTTACACCTTTGCAATGGGTTTAGTAGAAAATCAATCAAAAAAACAACTTGGACGTTACTGTTTTAGTCTTTTCCTTAAAATATCTGAAAAAATATTTTTTATTAGTAGAAATGAGTATGAAGAAGCTAAAAAATTACTTCCTCAGTTTAATGATAAATTTGTTTATATTCCTTTTTCGATAGATACAAATTTTTGGACACCAACTAATACTTCAGACAAAAAAAATCTTTTATTTATTGGAAATGATGTGAACAGAGATTATGACTTCATAAAAGAGTTAGCAAAAGAAATGAAAGATTTTGATTTTATTTTTATTACTCAAAGAATAAAGAATTTAAATCTACCAAATGTACAACTAATACAAGGTAATTGGAATGACAATTTAATAAGTGACTTAGAAATCAAAAAGTTTTATGAATCAAGTTATCTTACTCTAATTCCTCTCAGACAAACGTATCAACCTAGTGGACAAAGCGTTGCTTTACAATCAATTTCTATGAACACACCAGTTTTGATAACAAAAACAAAAGGATTTTGGGACAGTACATCATTTATTGATTCAGAAAACATTCTATTTCTTGAAAATAATAGTGTCATAGATTGGAAAGACAAGATAATAAAAGTATCAACAGATAAAAATTTCTATAATATTTTACAAAACAACGGAAAGGAATTGATTAATCAAGAATTTAACATTGAAAAAATGTATTCATATGTACTTAAAGAATTAGATCAACTTAATTTGGAATAAATTAACTTAAATAGACTTTTTCTTGGAAGGGATCTGCTTTCTTGGAGAAATGATTTCTTTTTCATCAGTTCTTCAAAAAAATTAAGAAAATCAGTGCACATAATATCTGAATTTTTATTATATGTTTTTATCTTGTTATAATGATCTTCATAATTTTCGATAGCCTCATAAATTTTTTCTTTTAGATTATTAATGTTGAACTCAACTCCAAAACCGTCGCAATATTCTTTCACACCTCCACTGTTTATATACATAATTGGAAGACCACACTGAGCTGCTTCAATATGATGATTACCAGAAGGCTCATTAATTGTTCCAGTAATATAGAAATTATTGTTTTTCAATTCATTTGCTAAATCATTTCCATGTTTTGGTGGCATAACATTAGTATTTTTTAAATGTAAATTGTCAGGAAGTCTACCTATGAAATTAAACTCAACGAGATCTTTAAATTCTTTTTCATTTAGCAATTCATCAATTTTTTTGTAAACATCAAACCCCTTATTCCAATTGTTACTCCAATGATGTGTGACTAATTTAAATTTATTTTTTTTATTCCACTTAACTAAATTATTTGCGTTAAAAATATTTTTATTTGCCCCTGCCAATATAACTTCATAAGGTTTATTTTCAATATGCTCATAGTTTACATATATATCTTTTATCCAAGAACTTACAAAAACAGTTGCATCTGCACATCTATTAGCAAATGCAATATATTTATTTATAAAATTTGTATCTTTATGTTCATCACATTCGTTTATTCTATGCACAGCAAGAGCATCTGGATTTCTATATAAAATATAATCCTGTACATTATAATTTGTAAATGCTGATGAAGGTGATGTTCTTCTTGGCTCAGTAAGTAATATTATGTCTATATCTTCATCATCGAGATTAAATACTACTTTGTGGCCATTGCTTTCTAAAAATTCTTTAAAGTTTATAGCAAATAAATTACCTCCACCCCAGGGGCCTTCTTGAATGTTTGTTCCAATGCTAATTTTCAACAGAGTACCTCAAAATTCCTAGTTTGATTAGATATACTTTTAAGTTTTTTTTCAATATATTTATATTATGTTTTTTTTAGAAAAAAGTTGTTAATTTTTTAATAATGGATCTATAGATCTTCTTACACAATTTGCATAGTAAGCTTGTTCGCTTTTTTTATTTGTTGATATATTATTTTCTGTATTGAGTTCGTATAGTACTTCTTTTAATATTTTTACTTTATAATTTGATTTAATTAAATCAGTCATCAATTTATAATCTTGTGCATATTTAAATCTTTCATCGTAATTACCAATTTCATTCAACACTTTTTTTTTCAAAATTAACGAACCGTGAATAAATGGATTTCTATATTTTATTACCAAATTTAAAGGTAGATAACTTTTTAAATTATTAATTTTTTTTAATGTTTGTTGGGAAACTGCGAATGACGTACAAGCATCTAAGTTATTTTCTTTAAGAAAATTAATTTGCATCTCAATCCTATTTTTTCTACTTATATCATCTGAGTCTTGTCTTGCGATTATATTTCCAGAGGCATTTTGAATTAAAGTATTTAAAGAAAGTGTTAAGCCTAAATTTACATCATTTTTATAAAATTTAATTCTTTTATCACTTTTTGAATAGTTTTTAACCACTTCTTGAGTATTGTCAGTAGATCCGTCATCTAAAATTAAAAATTCAAAATCCTCAAATGTTTGGTTTAAAATACTATCTATTGATTTACCAACATGTTGTTCGGAGTTAAATGTACTCATTATTATTGAAATATAATTCATAAGTTACTCCATAATTAATCTAAATTTTTTCATAATGTCATCTTCGTTCAAAATTTTTGAAATAAAAAGCTGATTTTCTTTTCCAACTTTTTTAATTTCTGTATTATTTTTCAACAGCTCAAATTTTTTAGTTAAATCATCATATTCAAATTGGTTAAATGAATAAATATAATTTTCTGGGAAAAATTCTTTTATGCCTCCAGTGTCGGGAAAGATTGAAGGTACTCCCAAGGATGATGCTTCACAAAGTAGAGTAGGTTGGCCTTCGTAAAGTTTAGTTGCAGTTACAACGCCTATGCTATTTTTAATTATTGATAGAACTTCTTTATTGTCAATATTTCCAAGAAATTCAATATTTAAATTATCAGCATATTTTCTATTAAGATTTTTTAACAATGGTCCATCTCCAATAACTTTCAACTTCATATTGTTCATTTGAATTGAGTTGAAAGAATCTATTAATTCTGGAATACCTTTTTCTTTAGAAATTCTTCCAGCATAAACGTAGTAGTTTTCATTTGATACTTTGTCATCTGTTATTTTTACGGAAATAAAGTTTGGTATTACACTTATCCTCTTTTCCGAGACTCCTTTTTCTAGCAAGAATTGCCTGTGAAATTCTGTAAGTAATATAATTTTAACATTTGAATTTTTGATAATATCTAAATATTTTTTTCCATATTTGATTGCAAAAAATGATTTTATATAAGATTCCTCAAAATATTTGTTGAAAATTTTACTTGAGTTATTTTCAATTCCACATGCTTCACATATTTCTTTACCTTTTAAATGGTTTCTATGAAGATAGTGTGCAGTACAGTGGTATCTAAAGTTATGAAGTTTTAACAGTACAGGTTTTTTATATTGATCCAATATTTTAAAAACTCCTAGTGACGTCTTAAACCAGGTATTATGCACATATATATAATCAGGTTTATATTCCCTTAGTTTATTTTTTAATTTTTTTTCAAATGAATAATTTCTATTTAACAAAATTGTAAAAAAATCATTGAATAAATTAGTTATTTTATTTGTATTTATTAAAGTTTCAACATTGTAATTTTTTTTTAATAGCTCAATTTCATTTATAATTGACTGGTCTTCTCCACCAAAATTTTGATATTTTGTATGAATTAATAAGATTTTTTCCATTTATACTAATCTAATATTTATTTCGTCTTATTTACTATTAATATAATATGTGTGAAGGTCCTTTTTCTTTTTACTTATGGAACATCATTAAAGAATTGGAAAGATTCTGGCTACCTACCAAGAGAATTGAATTTTTTTGAATCAATCAATAAAAAATATGGTACAAGTTTCATATTCTTAACATTTGGTGATGATAAGGATGAAAATATTTTGAACAATGATTTTATAAATATATTACCTGTTTATAAATTCTTAAATAAAAAGAAAAATAAGTTACATAATACAATAAATCTAATTCTCAATTTAAAAACACTATTCAGAAAATTAAATATTGAGTTTGATTTAATTAAAACTAATCAACTATTTGGTGCATGGATAGCAATATTTATTAAAAGATTTAGTAAAAAACCATTAATTATAAGGACAGGGTATGATTTATTTTTATTCAGTAGAAAAGATAAAAAAAATATATTTAAGACATTTCTGTATTACCTTCTTACATTTATTTGTTTGAATATTTCTACTCTTTACACTGTTACCTCTGAAAATGATTATAGATTTATAAAAAAAAGATATATTTTTAAAAAAGATAAGTTGAAAATTCGAAGAAATTGGGTTGTAGAGGGTGTTTCAAAAAATATAAATCAATCAACAATAATTAAAAAAAGAAATTTAGTTACAGTCGGAAGACTTGAACATCAAAAAGATTATCACTATTTAATTAATACTTTCAGCAATTCTGAGTATTTTCTTGATGTAATTGGTTCGGGAACTTTAGATCGTGAGCTAAGAAGCTTATCTTCAAGCAATGTTAATTTTGTGGGAAATATGAATTTTGAAGATTTGAATAGTCTGTACGAGGACTATTTATTTTATGTATCTGCAACAAATTATGAAGGCAATCCCAAATCAATTCTTGAAGCTATGTCAAAAGGCTGTATTGTGATTGCACCTGATATACCAAATGTAACTGAAATTATCGAAAATAATGAAAATGGAATAATTTATAACAAATTAAGTGATAATTTAATAGAAATTATTGAAAATCTAAAAAATGATATTACTAAGTTAAATAACATCTCAACAAAGGCAGTAGAGCATGTAAAATTAAATAATTCATTAAACTTAGCAATAGAAAACGAGCATAAAGACTATCAGTATGTTTTATCAAAATAGCTTTTTATCTTTAAGGGGAAAAACTTAATGTCTATATTTTCTAAATTTAAAGATTTGTTTGACAAGATTTTATTTATATCAAAATTTACATATGTTAAAAATAAAACAATCCGAATCCTAGCTTCAATTCTATTAGCAAATCTATCAGTAGCTTTAGACATCTTAATAATAATTACCTTTTCAAATATTCTCATTGGGGAGATAAGCTATGAAAACCAATTAATTCTATTAATTATTGATTTCATAAATAGCTATCAATTTGTGTTTCCTTTCTTAGTAATTTTTAGATTTACTTTTTTGTTTATTGAAAAAACAAATTTAGAATTCTTAGCCTTGAATGTACAACAAAATTTAAAAAATAACCTTATTCAGCAGGTTTTTGAGAAAAAAAATATGTCGACAAGTGATATTTATTATTTTGTTAATGCAGTGTCTACTGCCATAGGACAGTTTTACAAATCATTCTCATATTTTTTGAATTATTTTTTTCAATCACTTGTCTATTCAATATTTTTATTTATAACAAAACCCGATCTATTTATAATATTCATAATTGCTGGAGTGTTCATTGTTGGTCCAACTAAATTCTTTGTAAGTAGAGGTAAACATTATCAGCATATATCTTTTAATGAAGATCAAGATTTAAACAAGTTAATACAAAGAGTTGTGGATAACCTTTTTATAATAAAAATTCTCTCAACAATTGAAAATGAACTAGATAGATTCAAAAATAAAACTACTAAATATATTCAGGCTCAAAAATATAATAATGTTTTTGGTGGTCTCAATAGCATATTTCCAAGCATGTTTACTATTTTGGTATTATCAATCATTTTGGTAAGTTTTGACGTATCAAATTTAATTTCACTTGAATTCATAGCCATACTAATAAGATTGTTTCAGTCTTTAGGGTTGATGAACAATGGTGTCGGACTAGTTTTAAATTCGAGCGTATATGTCGAAGAGCTGTACAAATTTAACGACCTTAATCCAGATATAAATAAAGAAAGCTACATTGTTAACAAAAGCTTACAGCCAGTTGTTGAATTTGATAAAGTTAACTTTAAATATTTCAACTCAGAGGATCCAATTTTCATTGATTTGAACCTTCAATTTAGTGAAAACAAGCATACTGTAATTACTGGCCCTAATGGTTCTGGAAAAAGTACATTATTGGGACTCATTGCGGGGCTATACACTCCCTCTCTTGGCTCGGTTAAAGTAAACACTGAAAATATTGGATATGTAGGTGTCACACCCCTTGTTTTTGATGGAACTATTAGAGAAAATTTATTGTACGGAAATAAAAAAGAATTCAATGATGATTACTTATCAAAACTTTTAGAAGAGTTCAACTTCTTTAATGAAGATAAAATAAATTTGAATTTAGAGGTAAACAATAAATCTCTTTCATCTGGTCAACTACAAAAAATTTCTTTTATGAGGTCATTATTAAACGATACTAAATTGTTATTACTTGATGAATCTACATCAAATATAGATACACTTTCAAAACAGCATATAAAAAACATTTTGAAAACAAGAGAAATTACTGTAATAAATTGTACTCACAACATAGAAGACTTTGATTATGATGAAAGATTTATAATCTCAGTTGAAAATGGCTTAAGAAAAATTCAAAAATTTGTTTAGTTCGGAAAGAACATTGGAAAATGTGACAAATATGATTGAAAGTTATGAGCAAAGATTAACACAAGTATAAAAATTATAGACAGGTAATTACTTGGTTTTTTTATCTTTTCAATTGATATGGCAGAAATAAAAACTATTAAATTTATAGCTTGTGTCATGTAAGTAGCTTTGATTGTATCCCCTTGAGATCCTGTCTGATATAACAAAACCCAAATAAAATAGCCTATAAAAGATAAGATTATTGAATAATTAATAAATAACAATGTTTGACTATTTGAATCTCTAATTGTTTTGAAGTAAAAGTAAAAAATTATTGAGATTGTAATTAAACTTAAAAGATTTACTCTTCCAAGATATGCACCAATATTTAATTGATTTCTACCTATTTCTAAAAATCTACTTGTAAATGTAAAGTATCCCCAATAATCACCCCAAACGTCTGAGTAAAATATTGGTAAAAACTTATTTTCAAAATAAGGTCTTATGGGATTAGTGAATATATAGTTTGAAATACCATCAAAAGAGACAAACTCACTTATTCTTTCTAGATTTATAGTTTTATTTATTTCTGTATTGAAGGCTGTCAAAGAACCATATCTAAAAAGATTATAGAAGTAAAACCAGCTCGAAATTATAAAACCGACAATTAGTGAAAGTGAGCTAAAGTATAAATAACTTTTTTTATTTTCTTTGATTTTAAAATAAACAATAAAAAAAGCAGGAAAAATTAAAAACACCCACTGTCTTGTTAGTGCTAGTAGACCTATGATTATTCCAAATTTTAAAATATCTCTATTTTCATAATTAAAATTATTTTTTTCTAGTTTTGAAAGTAAATATATCAAAATACTCAGAAAGAATAAAATATAAATTTCTCCTTTGATTATTGATAATGTTCGATAATTTGCTGCCAGCATCATTGTTAATATAAGAAAACTAAAGTTAAAATCTCTTTTTTCTTGAAACAATCTAAGTGTTAAAAGATTAATATAAATAGATCCGAGAAATAGAATATTTTGAAAAATCTGCGTCATCTTTCCATATATGGGTTTACAGTCCTCTAAAAGATTTTGACTAGACAATATATTTCTACAAATTACCTGTATTGATGATGGAAATAAATATGGTAAAGGAGGACTGAAAAATTCTCTACTCTCATTTGCAGTAGGAAGATGAAAAGAATCAGGTAAATATCTTGAAAATGTATCTACGTAGGAATAATGTGCTTCTGCATCATAACCTAGTATCGGATCAAAATGTAGAATATTGTAAACAAGAATGAATAATAAACATATTACAAAAATTATGAATAAACTTTTTTTTATAAGATTTAAATTTTTTACCACTTTTTTTTTGTTTTAGACATAACAATTTTACTACATATAGACTTTCAAAAAAGGTAGCTTTAAATCGTTGTGTTTCATGTATGATTCAAAATCAAAATTTGTAATAACAGCATTTTTATGTGGTTTTTCATTTTGACCTAACCAACCGTTAATCCAAAATGTGAATAGTTTTAAATTTTGTACTTTTGTTTTCATTTCATCGAAGATTTCAAATACAGCCTTTTCTACTGTCTGAGTGTCCCATTTGATGTCAAGATCATCATAGTAAAGAATAAATTTTTCATTAAGGTTATGTTTTACTAGATTCTGATATTCTGATAAGACACCTTCTTTTGTATGTAATGCATCTGAGTAAACAAAATCATAATTTAAACCTAGCTTTTCATTAAATTCTTTTGTATCTTTAAAATTTAAAACATCACCTTCAAAATAATACAAAGTGTTATTGGTTTCATTAGAAACAAACAATCTATTTGAACTTTTGTCTAATAGTTGAAATTTTTTATTATTTTTTTTAACAATTGGATTTATATCGTAAGCAACTAAATTTGATTTCTCAAGAAATGAATCAACTAACATAAAATTTTTCATTACTGAAACCCCAATTTCAAAGTAATTTAATGTATCTTTTTCTACTACCCCAAGAAGAAAAATAATTAAATCTAAGTTAGAAGGAGTTTTGTTTATTTGCTTATCAATTAATTTAAAATTTTTACTAGGAATTCCGTAGTCTATTTCTTCATACTCTTTATAATTAATTAACTCTCCAAAATGGTCTAAAGACTCTCTATTTTTCCTTATGATATTTTTAAAATTTTCACTGTAGTTTTTAAATTTTAAGAAAAAAACTAAGTCCCAAAAAATTTTTAATAAGATGTTTTTAGGTTTAACAATAAATAAATATTTTAAATAGTTACCCACGTTATAAATATTAGAAAGAATTATTCAATTAATCCTATCTAACTTTATTAAAATTGCTAAATAAAATAGACTAATGCTTAAATTTATAAAAAAATATTTTTTTAAAAATAACCATCTTCAATTTGCTGGGCCGTATGAAAATTGGGAGGAAGCTGTAAAAAATTCTACGGGTTACTCCTCAACAGTAGTACTTTCAAAAGTAGAAAAAGCAGTCATTAATGTTCTTAACGACCTTTCCGCATATGAGAGAGATGGTACCAACTTTGAAACTCTGCCAGATAAAAACACCTTATTACAAATTCTTAAGAACATTGAATCAACTAAACAAAACACAATCCTCGATGTAGGTGGTGGGCTAGGAAGTTTACTTATAAACTATAGAGAATTTTTTAATAAAAATAATTTTGATTATATTGTCCTGGAACAAGATAATTTTATTCTTAAAGGCAGAGAAATAGCAAATATTTATGAATTACCAATTAAATTTACTTCAAATTTAAATGATATTGAAAATGTTGATATTGTTATTCTTTCAAGCACCTTACAGTATTTTGAAGACTGGGAAGATTTTGTTCAAAATATTATTAATAAAAAACCAAGACACATAATTATAGACAGACATCCATTGTCAAATGACGAGTCAAAAATATTTGTTCAGTTAAATAATAATTATTACTCAGAGGAAGTAACTTATCCCTTGCATATATGTAATGAAAATGAATTCCTAAATACCTTCGCTGATTACCAGATAGTTAAAAGATGGAACTCTGATTTTGATCCAGATTATTTTAAAGGATTCCATTTTCTAAGAGTGGAAGAAATACCTTATTAAAAAAAGTTTCTGATTCGATCCAAATAAATTTCTGATGCAATTGATTCAGTATCATCATAAAGCTCTTCCAAAGTCTTTAGATGTTGAGGACAATCTTCAAAATACAAATTTGGATTTTCTAAATATTTTTTTAAATTTGTTCTAATTTCTGATTCCTCGGTAATCTTTCCATACCTAAAAAAGCTATCTTTGAACAAACCATGATCAAATGATGATAAAGTATTCAAGAAAATTACTGGTCGATTTAGAAGTAAGTAGTCAAAAGAAATTGAAGAATAGTCGGTAATTAATATATCAGATAAAATCATAAAATCTTCAACGCTATCATATTCATCTTGAGGCATAAACGTAATATTTTTCAAAGAGTTAAATATTTTTTTATCTTTTCGATTGAAAGTAGTGTTTATATGCGGTCTAAAAATAAGATTTATATTCAATTCATTTGAAATTTCATCTAGAAATTTGATAAAAGAAGTTTTTTTAGGACTCATAAACTCATCGCTTACAAGACTTTTGTTATGTATCCAAGTTGGTGCATATAGTACAATTTGTTTATTTTCATCAAAATTATATTTATTCAACAACTCTGACTTTATTTTTACTTTACTTTCACTTTTAATAAACTTCTTTAAATAATCAAGTCGACCATAACCGGTAACAATTAGATTATTTTTTTCTTTATAGCCGAAATCATTAATATAAATTTTTTTATGCATTTCAGACATTAGCCATACCTCTGTAAATCTATACCATTGACTCATCATTTTTTCATTCCACTTCTGCATTGGAAGTCCATGATTTACATCTATAAATATTTTCTTATTTTGCCCTATCATTTTTTTAAAATAATGAGTGCCATGGTCGGATACAAAAATTTTACAGTTCACTACTCGATTAATATGTTTTATGTTTAGACCGTAAAGGACATTAGAATTTTGAGAGCTTAGCTTTTTGTAGTTTTTATAGTCAAGAGTTAAGAAAAAACAATTTAATTCACCATCAAGGACAGAATAAAGACTTTTCAGATTTCCATATAATTTATGTCCATACAGAATTACTGTATCTTCTCTTTTATTTTTTATTAATTTTCTAAAAATAAATGAAATTTTAAAAATCACAAAACCAATTGCAAATATAAAGTAATGAGATATGTTAAATTTGTTAAACTTCACTTTTAACTTAGGATATCAACAAATAGGAATTAATAATTTCAGTTTTCTATTAGCTCAATGATTTTGGATTGATTCTAAAAATGATTCAAAACCTTCTCTATCAATGTTTAAACTTTTTTTATCGCCATAAAAATCTGTAGAGTAATAGAAATAATTTAAATTAAGTGCACTTGCCATTGAAAAAAAAGCATTGTTATGTTTGTCATTTTTATTTCTAATTTCTATTAAATTAGTTTTTTCATTTAGAAATAACATATTTGTTAATCCTGAGCCCCAAATTCCTCCTAAATACAATGTTTCATTAAGTATTTTAATTTTTTCGTTCATCGTGAGTTTTTCAAAGTAAATAAATTCAAATCCATAAGATTCTAAAATAGGATATATTACTTCTGAATTTTCAATCTCTCTAATGTCATTGTCTCTTAAGATCCATAGTTTTTTATAAATATTTGGTTTTGTTTCAGCTTTTGTTTTTTTTAAAAATAACTTTCTTAAATCTTTCAGGACAGTTGGATTATAGTTTCCGGTAGGTGCTGTTTCAGCATAAATTTCTATATTTTTTACTTTATATAATGTATTTTTTTTTAATACTTGATAATTTATGTTTAATAATTTTAAAGTATCAATAACAAACTGTTTCTCAGTAAATCTTTCAGGTATTAAAAGCACCTTATTTTCATACCCTTCAATCAGTGTTATTTTTTGTAACGCATCGCAAAACCAATGAAAATATACCGTGCTTTTGTCATCAGTTATCCAATATCCATTATCAATACTCTTAAATTTTCTCAACTGAAGGATATTTTTTAATGTATCTTTAAATATTTTTTTGGCTTTTGGATTTAAAAAAAAAGTTTCCTTTACAAATATAGAAAGCTTTCGAATTGACAAAATATTCTGACCAAATACAAAACAATTTTTTTCATTTAAAACATAACTTTCAGAAAAATTTCTTTTTATCTCGTGATCAAATAAAAATAAATCTTTGTCAACAATATTTTTTGGTAATTCTCTTTTTACTTCAAATGAAGCACTTAAGATAGTTTTATTTTTATCCATTTCTATTCTGTTAAATCGTTTAATAACTTTTTATACTCATCAAAAGTACCACAGTCATAATATAGAGAACTAGATATAGAAAATGAGACATCAACCTTATCTTTGATAATTGGATTTATTATGTATCCAATGTGCGGATCATTTGGATTTATAAATTTATTAAATTTTTTATTCCACATAATAAGACCCCAAGCATGTTTAAAGGTACAATTTATATCTTTATCTATTACTTTCTCAACAATATCTTTGTTCAATTTACACTGACCCAATTTTCCTCTTTGGTAATCTTGTATTTCAAAAAGACCTACCGAACAAGTTTTTTTATTTTCGATATATTTGGTAAATAAATTATATAGAAGGTTATTGTCAAAAAAATATGTGTCTGGCATTGTCAAAAGGTAATCATCGTATTCTGGGTAACTATCAATTACTTCTATTACGGTCTCATTCATTGTTTGTGACTCAATTTCAATTAGCTCAACATCAAGATGCATTCTTTTTAGAGTATCAAAATTTTCTGATGACGTTGCAATTACCTTCTTGATATTTATGTCTTTAATAGCCAAGTCACTTGCATGATATTTTATTAAAAAATTATCTTTTGATAACGGAAGTAAAAATTTAGGTATACCACCAAACCTTGTTGCTTTACCGGCTGCTGGAATAATATGTAAAATTTTTTTATCTAAACTCACTCTTTTGTAATGATAATATCAAAATTTAAAATTTTTATTTTAAGGAAGTATAACTTTAAACAGATATCCCGACCCGGTTGTAAAAAACAAAGAGTTTCTTTCATTTGGGTTTGTCTCAATTGAAGTTATATAACCATCAACTGGTGGAAGCGGAATAATTGAAAGTTTGTCATTTTGAAAGTCGTACGAGAACAATTCTGTACTTATGTAATCTGCAAAAAAGTAATTTTCAAAATACTTACTTTCGGTATCAGAAATAACACCACCGCCAATTAAAGCAGCTCTAAAATTAGCTGGAGCGCTGTGCTCATAGTATACGTTTGGAAATATAGTATTTTCCTCTATGAACTGATTTGGATTTTTAGGTATATTTTCTTCATATAAAAATATTTCATTGAAAATTACATTATTGTCAATCATTCCCTCATAATGTGGCCAGCCAAATAAATATGGTTCTTTAGTTTGATCAAACTCATTTAAATCAACAATATTTAGTTCTTCCTGAGTGCTAAACCCAATGTCTGGAATAAATAAATAATTTTTATATTCATATGTTTTCCATGGATTTCTGAGTCCATATCCAATTATGTCTTCTCTAGGATTGTATAAATTTGATACACTCAACATTTTTGGTTTACTAATATTCTTATTCAAAAGTAAAACCTTGCCTCTTGGTGATGTTGTGTCTATTGGCTCTGAATTAAGTAAGGGGACGTTTACTTTTTCACTGTATCCATTAGTTTCCATATCACCCACACTTACAATAAAGTCTTGAAAAAAGTCAGACCAAATAACATTTCCAGAATAATGACAACATTGTGAATTCGGTATAGAAAGTAGAATTTTACTATTTTCATAATCAACTTCACCAGCCTGAGTGAGTTGATACTCTTCAAAGACAAGATGATTTTCTTTGTCCGAATAACCCACTACTAGATATTCTTTACTTGGATGAAAAGCTAGGCTAAAAAAACCTGATTCAAAAAATTCTTCAAATGCCCCAACTTTATCAGTTATATCAAGAAAAACTCTACTTTCATCATTTACAACATAAGCAATTCCATCATTTTGTAAAACGTATATCTCAGATCCAAATGAAATAACATTTGTTAATCTATCTGGAAAACTTTTAACTACTGTTATAGAAGCACCTTCAATACATTGATCGTAGTTGTTGCTACCACTCCACGGAAAGCAGGTACCAAAATCATCAAGAGTTTGACCTTCTGAAAGTTCTGGTATATCGGCTAAAACTTCACTATTTTCAACTGAAATTGAACTCGTTTCATCTGAGCTTCTTACATTAAAAAATGCAACAACCCCAAAAATAATTGTCAGAGCGAATACATAAAATTTATAGTAAGAAGGATTAAAAAATCTTGGAAAAATATCATCACTTGTTATCAATACCCCTATGAAACCAATTATTGAATAGATTAGAATCGAAACAATTAAAACTCCTCTAGATAGGTTATAAACTCTTAATAAATAAAGTGAAAATGTTAATGTACCAATATAAATTAATGGAATCTTAAGGAAAGCTACATAAGAAATTTGTAATATATCATCTAGTTTAAAATTTCTTACAACAAAAATATAAATCAATGATGTAAGCAAGATGCTAACAAAAAATGATACAAATAGAGAATTTATTTGGAACTCAACTGGAAAGCCAACATTTTGAAAGTCATCTCGGATTGAACTCAGACCAATGTAGCCAATTTCTTCATTTCTATTAATAAGAGCATTGATTAGATAATTGTTGAATAACAAATTTATTAAAAATATTATTATTAACTTCATTTGTCTATTTTAATTTGAATATCTAAAAACAATAAATTCAGAGTAGTTATATATTTAATAACTAATTATTTAAAGAGGTATAATTTAATATCTAAAAAATATTTATGAAAAAAGTGCTTATTACTGGCTCCGAGGGATTCATCGGAGGATATATTGTTAAAGAATTATTAAATCAAGGTTATTTTGTATACGGCATAGACAATTTATCAAAATATGGTGAAGTTATAAGAAACCATTCAGATAATGAAAACTACAAATTTTTTAATAATGATGTTAAAGATAGAGCCCTACTAAAGGAGATTATGTCAGACTGCGACTATCTTATCGCAGGAGCAGCCATGATTGGAGGAATATCTTACTTTCATGAGTTCGAATATGATCTTTTGAGTGAAAATGAGAAAATAATATCTGCTACAACAGATGTTGCTATAGATTGTTTCAAAAATTCAAAACTAAAGAGAGTTGTATTTTTAAGTTCTTCAATGGTTTTTGAGTCATCAGATATTTTCCCAACAAAGGAAGAAGATTTATTTAAAATTCCTCCTCCGATAAGTTCTTATGGTTTTCAAAAATTAGCAGTCGAATATTTTGCGAGGTCAGCTTTCTCTCAATATGGATTAGAGTTTTCAATTGCTCGTCCATTTAATTGTGTTGGGATAGGAGAAGTAAAGACAAAAACAGAAAAAAAACTTACTGAAAGTAGCTCAAAACTAGCATTAAGTCATGTCGTACCAGATTTAATTCTCAAAACACTTCAAGGTACAGATAGTATAGAAATTTTAGGCTCAGGAAATCAAATTAGGCATTACACATACGGAGAAGATTTAGCTAAAGGCATCTGTCTTCTTTTAGAACATCCTAATGCAAAAAATGAAGATTTTAATTTATCTACAGCTCAATCAACAACAGTTTTAGAACTAGCTGAAATTATTTGGGAAAAAATCAGAAAAGATGAAGAATTTAAATACACATCTGTAGACCCTTTTGAGTTTGATGTACAAAAAAGAATACCATCTACAGACAAAGCTAAAAAATTATTAGGATTTGAAGCTACAACTACAATTGATGAAATGCTTGATATCGTAATTCCATGGATAGAAAAAGCCAAGGAAGAAAATTTATTTTAGAAACAATCAATTATGAAAATTCATCTATGTAATGGTTTTTATTGATTGGATCAAAGTAAAAATAATCATTTAGATATAAAACTTTTTTCGATTTAAATTTTTCAACATAACAGTACTTATATGTACCACATAAGTATCCATCATTGTTAGTAGGTGAAATCCACCAGAAATCATCAACGCTAACAAATTCTATTTCTTTTTGTTCAACTACAAGTGATATATCACTTAAACTTCGTAATTCTAAAATCGAATCTCCTCTAATAATTGCTACGATCACAAAAAAATACAGCGGTACGAATATTAAATTTTTTATATTTTTTGAAAAATTAATCTTAACTTTATCTAGATATAGAAAGCTAATTGTAAAATAAATACTTAGAAAAAAAGGTACACCAAACCTATAAGTTGGTGCCAGATAGATCCAAACTAAAAATAACAATACAGAACCAAAAATCTGTGTAATGTTGATCATCAACTTTTTTGAAATTATTAGAAAAAAAGTAATTATTACAAATAAAGTAACCAAGAAATTTAAAACATAATCTATTTGAGTATTTAAAAACTCATTCATGAAGTCTTCAAAAGGAATCACATCTGTTGCGTTTGAATTTGGAAGCTTATTGGTATTAAGCACTAAATTTGATATAAATTCTGCTTGTTTAGGCTGATGCCATGGAACAAACTTAATACAAGTAAAAGACACTGGAAACCAAAGACAACTAGAATATAAAAAATTTTTAAATACAAAAAGCAGATAAAGAAATACTGGAACAACACTTTTTTTTGTTATCAGAGGAAATTTTTTATTAATGATTAAAAACAAGAACAATAAGAATATTATGTGTCCTGTAAATCTTGTTTGTACTGTAAAAACTGTAATAAAAAAGAACAAATTAAACCCAGTTTCTTTGTCAGAAAACTTATAAATTAAAAGAAACAATATTAAAGTCGTTAAAAATAAAGAAGAAAATATTTGATCATATTTAAATGTTTCTTGTAAAAATAAGAACCCGTTTCTTCCCCCAGAAAATCCGAAATTATCTAAGAGCCCTATTATTAAAAAAACATACCCAACATTATTTAAATAATTTGAATCAGATAGGATAAATTTAAATATTATGTCAAAAATACAGGCAATTATATAAAGGGTCACAAAGTGAACAAAAATAAAATTATTTTCAATCCATAAAAGTGAATTTATATACTCAAATATTGATGAATAACCTAAATATGGATTTATGTTGCTTAGGCCAAATACAATTTTTTCATCTCTAAGCCACGCTTGATTTTGAAGATGATACAAGTTTGCATCTTTACTAATTCCAATATTTGTTGCACTTATCAAGAGAATTGTTAAATTGAAAAAATATAGTTTGTAATCAGATAAAATTTTAAAGTTTTTAAACAATGAGAACAAAAATAGAATTAAAAAAAATAAAAAGATAGGAATTTTATTTAAACCAGTAAAAAAATTAAATATCAATAAAACATTACCAAAGAAAAAAATTCCAATTAATGGGTAAAAACTTTTATAAATTTGTATCATTTCTTCATTCTCATTTTGACTCTTTATAAAAAAATCAAAGAATAATTTTCCAATAAATATAAAGAAGATACTCAATAAAAAGTAGAAAAATATAATTAATAAATTGTTATTCAAATATGTGTATAAAAGTTCCAATTTGAGATTATTTTACTTTGTTTGTAGTTACTTTGTTTCAGCTCTTAATAAAAAATAATATAAGTACTGTATAATCTTAAGAAAATTAAGAATGCTTATAGATAAAATAAAATCAAACTTTTTGTTTATATTTCTTAGTATTTTATATTTTCCTCTTTTTAAATATTACATTTACCTTAATAACAACAAAGGCCATACCTTTCTTACCTCAGACTGGTTAATAAATTATAATTATGGATTTGTAAAGCGAGGCTTAGCTGGGACTATATTTTTTAATTTAACCAGTGATCCAGATTTAATGTTAGATATTATTTCTGGAGTCTTAATCACAATTTATTTGTTTATTTTCTATTTCTTAAATAAATCATTTAAATCTCAAAAACAAAATCTAATTAGTATTATTTTAATTTTCTCACCTGCTGCATTTTTATTTCCAATTTATGACTCTCAAGGTGGATTTAGAAAAGAAATTATTGGTATCCTTGCTTTATTTATTATTGCAAGTCAATTTAGAAACAAAAATTATAGACCTTACCTAACACTAGGGGCATTTATTTACACATTTGGTATTTTTTCACATTCCGTCAATTTCTTTTTCTTGACAACGATACTTTTTATAATTTATAAGTTTTATCAATCAAAAAATTTCTATGATTATGGTTTATTTATTGTGCCTACTCTTATTTATTTATTGATGTATGTAGTTTTTTCAGCTTCCGAAAATGAACTTTATTTTATTAGAGATAATATATGTGACGATTTAAGAAATATGAACTTATTTAATTTATGTGGACACGGTTCATTTGACTATTTGGTTTGGGATATTAATGCAAATTATGTTATTACTCAAAACTTTATAATCAACGAAAGAAGATCAGAACACTATATTTATATTTTGTTATTTATCATTTCTTTAATTCCATATTTATTTGATAAAAACATAAAGAATTTTTTTGCCCCTTTTTTCATAATAAGTATTTCATTTATACCGTTATTTGTCTTTGCTATTGATTGGGGAAGATGGATTTATATAATGTCAATTTGTTTCTTAAGTCTATATCTAATAAGTAACAAAAATACAACAAATAATTCATTTATGTATGTTTTAATTATTTTTCCTATATTTTTTAAATTAGAACATTGTTGTAAGCCAAAATTCAAAATGGATGTAAATTACTTTATTGATAATCTAAATTTTTTAATATTTAATTTGGAAAACATCTTTCTTTACAAGATTTAGTTACTATCGTAAGTATTTTATGGAAACATCGATTATTGAAAATATTTGTGGAAAAATTCCAGAGGGATTTGAAAAAGTAACACCAACCGGTTCAAGTTATATTTTTGAAAATGATCCTAACTTTTTACCAATTAATTTAAATGATTTTCTGGGCAGAGCAGCAACAGTTAATTCATTTACAGAATGCTTTTACTATGTAGAACTTGGTTTTGGTCCTGGAAAGACAACAATATTTGATTATGGATTATATATTACAGGATTAGGATTAATTGGATTTTTAATATACAAAGCAATCAAAAACAATATTTTCCAAAAACTTTACACAAAAATAAGATATTCCGACAAAGGAAATGAACTAAAATTTGTCAAAAGTAAAAAGGTTAAAAATTTCCTGATTGCTTTTTTTCTTCCAACTCAGGCATATTTTCTCTATGACATAGTCAGAAGCAAAGTTCTAAGAATCCCAAGTTTTATAGATGAATACATAACCATTACATCTAATGTGAATTTTTTTAAAAGCTTGGATTTTAATGCCGGTAATTTTATTGGTGGAAATTACAGCGTTCAACTGACCAGTGGTCCCATATCTGCAATCGGAAGTGTTATAGGGTGGAACATTACAAATAAATTTATAATTGCAAGAATTTCAAACTTTCTTTGGATAATTATTATTCAATTATTCTTTGTTTATCTTATACAAAAAATTTATAAAGTTGATGTCAGTTTCTTAATTCTTACCACAGGGTTTTTGATGGTGCTGATTCCATGGTGGCAAGGAAGTTTATATTCTATAGGAGAGATTCCATCTATGTTAATTTTTACAAATGCAATTTTTTTGTTCCCAAAGTATAGAAAACTTTCTCTGATTTTATTTAGTGTGTCAATAATCTATGGAAAATTGTTAAACCTTGTTCTTTTTGCTGGATTTTTTATTGCAAAACAAATAAGTGAAAATGATCTAAAAAGACTGTTTAATGATTTGCTTATTTTATTTATTCCACTGGTTCCATGGCTAGCTCTTGTACATTTTAAGTATGAAAATGGAAATGCTGCTACCTATCTCTTAGACCAATTTAATTTTGTACTTAATCATCAAAGCTCAGGAGTGAACGAAGAATCATTAAGTTTTATTGCTTCACTTAACAATTCTGAATTTGTTAATTGGAATTTTTATGATAGAACAAGGCTTGTTTTAATACCTTTGATATTTCTAATAATTTTGCTTAGAAATAAAAACTCAATTGATAGTTTTTTTGGAAATATCACAATTCCAATTTTTTCATCAGTTTCGTTTATATATATCTGGTTTTGGTTCCTTAACTCAACAAAATGGATGAGGCACACACAACACTTTACAGTAATTGTTTTGGTGGCCTCCTTATATTTAATTAATTTTAAGGTATTGACTAGAAAAGTTGACTTGATACTCACTCTTTCATTACTGTCTTTTTACATTGAGAACAATAAAAATCTTATTTACCTGTCAATTATTGTTTATTTCATCCTTATTTATTTTATGAATACAAATAAGAGCTATACACCCGTCAAGATATTGTTTTTACTAGTTTTATTAATTGATATTTCATTGCCTTATTTTGAAAAGGAAAAAAGAGGAGATATTCATCAAACAATTGAGGAATGCAGTGTTAGCTTAATAAGTGATGAGTGTAGAAATAAATATCTAGAAAATTAACTGAAATATCCTTATTTATATTTTATTTTTAGTTTAAGTAAATCAATAATCATTATGAAGGGGTCCCTCAACAAAGAAACAGATGAGTTTGCATCAAAAATATATTTTACAGGAACCTCTTTTATTGGAATTCCAATCTTTATACTTGCAAGCACTAAATCAAGATCATAAAGAAAGCCACCAATTGTCAGTTTATTAATAATCTCACCCATTCTATTTGTAGATATAAATTTGAATCCGCATTGAGTATCTCTAATTTGGATTTTAAAAAATAAACGAATTATAAAATTTAATATACTTCCTGAGAATTTTCTTACTTTTGGAGTATTTATTTCACTTCCGAAATATCTTGAGCCAAATAAAACAGTTTCATCTAAGTCAAGCCAATCTAATTTCATTTCATTTATGTCTGTCGACAAATCTGCGTCCAAGATCAATATTTTATTGTATTTTGCATTTTCTAGACCCATTTTTACAGCATTTCCTTTTCCTTTTTTGGGCTGATTGAGAATTACAATATTATTTCTACCAATAAAATTATTTAGAGTATCAAATGTGCTGTCCGTTGAAGCATTATTAACCACAATTAATTCAGCAACAAGATTTTTGTTTTCTATAAATTTAGATATTTTATCAATACTATTTTCGATAACCGCTTCTTCATTAAAGCAAGGAATTAAAATACTTAACATTGAAAACCTTTTCGAACTATAAATAAAGAATACTAGAAAGTATCTACAGTTTTAAGAAATTTTACTTGTCTTTTGAATTATTTAATTTGTAAGGATTTGGTGAGGGTGGGCATCCTGGAGGACATTTAGGTTGAACAGTTCTTGTTTGACCAGGAATAATAATAGATGTTCCAGCGTCAACAAATGCAACAGACCATCCCCAGTTTTCCGGATCTTCAATAACTAATTGCGTATTTGAATTAACGCCAAAACCTTCATAATATTGATACATATATCCCATACCTTTTCGTTTATTTATAAAGCTTGACTCACGTTTGTTTCCATTATTCTCTGTAAAAATAAATTTTAAGTTTACAGGTGACCCATTGGTTATAACTACAAAGTCAACTTTTGAGTTATCAGAGAATGGTAAATCAAGTGTTGTATTGCCATGTCCATGTTGATTAAATAAATAATTATCTGTTTGAAACCCAAGGTCTGTGGATAATATTTCTTGTTTTGGATCCAGGCTAGCGTCTCTTTCGTCACCATAAAAGACTACATCCAA
>MDSZ01254136.1_pt1 | contig 52214 bp, 48 predicted proteins | sample 811201 | NCBI WGS metagenome assembly MDSZ01 (sample SAMN05326647, study PRJNA326480) | marine metagenome | isolation source: seawater | place: Indian Ocean: North | collected 2010
AGATCAGTTGATGATTTACGAAGGTAAAGCCATCACGGTTAAGGCTCTTGAGAGCGGCATCGTCGAATTGAATTTCGACCTCAAGGGTGAGTCCGTCAACAAATTCAACCGTCTTACCCTCAACGAGCTGCGCGCCTCCGTCGACGCGATCAAGGCTGACGGTTCGATCAAGGGCGTGATTGTCACCAGTGGCAAGGACGTATTCATCGTCGGCGCCGATATCACCGAGTTCGTCGACAACTTCAAGCTGCCCGACGAAGAGCTGGTGGCTGGCAACCTGGAAGCCAACAAGATCTTCAGTGATTTCGAAGACCTCGCCGTGCCGACCGTCGTCGCCATCAATGGCATCGCCCTGGGTGGCGGTTTCGAGATGTGCCTGGCCGGTGACTACCGTGTGATGAGCGAGACCGCCAAGATCGGTCTGCCGGAAGTCAAACTGGGCATCTACCCGGGCTTCGGCGGCACCGTGCGCCTGCCGCGCGTGATCGGTACCGACAACGCGGTCGAGTGGATCGCTTCGGGCAAGGAAAACAAGGCTGCCGACGCCCTGAAGGTTGGCGCCGTCGACGCCGTCGTCGCCCCTGCCAAGCTCAAGGACGCCGCGCTGGACCTGGTCAAGCGCGCCATCTCCGGCGAGCTGGACTACAAGGCCAAGCGTCAGCCCAAGCTGGAAAAGCTCAAACTCAACGCCATCGAGCAGATGATGTGCTTCGAGACCGCCAAGGGCTTCGTCGCTGGCCAGGCCGGCCCGAACTACCCGGCACCGGTCGAGGCGATCAAGTCGATCCAGAAAGCCGCCAACTTCGGCCGTGACAAGGCGCTGGAAGTCGAGGCCGCCGGCTTCGTCAAACTGGCCAAGACCTCGGTTGCCGAGAGCCTGATCGGTCTGTTCCTGAACGACCAGGAGCTGAAGAAGAAGGCCAAGCACCACGACGAAATCGCGCGTGACGTGAAACTGGCTGCCGTACTCGGCGCCGGCATCATGGGCGGCGGTATCGCCTACCAGTCGGCTTCCAAGGGCACGCCGATCCTGATGAAGGATATCCGTGAAGAGGGTATCCAGATGGGCCTGAACGAGGCCTCCAAGCTGCTCGGCAAGCGCGTCGAGAAGGGCCGCATGACCCCGGCGAAGATGGCCGAGGCGCTCAACGCCATCCGTCCGACTATGTCCTACGGTGATTTCGGCAACGTCGACATCGTCGTCGAAGCCGTGGTCGAGAACCCCAAGGTCAAGCAGATCGTGCTGGCCGAAGTGGAAGGCGTCGTGCGTGAGGACGCCATCCTGGCTTCCAACACCTCGACCATCTCCATCAGCCTGCTGGCCCAGGCGCTCAAGCGCCCGGAAAACTTCGTCGGCATGCACTTCTTCAACCCGGTGCACATGATGCCGCTGGTCGAAGTCATCCGTGGCGAGAAGTCCAGCGAAGTGGCCGTGGCCACCACCGTTGCCTACGCCAAGAAGATGGGCAAGAACCCGATCGTGGTCAACGACTGCCCCGGCTTCCTGGTCAACCGCGTGCTGTTCCCGTACTTCGGCGGCTTCTCCAAGCTGCTGGGCTTCGGTGTCGACTTCGTGCGCATCGACAAGGTGATGGAAAAGTTCGGCTGGCCCATGGGCCCGGCCTACCTGTCCGACGTGGTCGGCATCGACACCGGTCACCACGGCCGTGACGTGATGGCTGAAGGCTTCCCGGACCGCATGGCCGTGGAAGGCAAGACCGCCGTCGACGTGATGTACGAAGCCGACCGCCTGGGCCAGAAGAATGGCAAGGGCTTCTACGCCTACGAGACCGACAAGCGCGGCAAGCCGAAGAAGGTCTCCGACCCGGCCGCCTACGAGCTGCTGAAGTCGATCGTGGTCGAAGAGCGTGAAGTCACCGACGAGGACATCATCAACTTCATGATGATCCCGCTGTGCATGGAAACCGTTCGTTGCCTGGAAGACGGCATCGTCGACACCGCAGCTGAGGCCGACATGGGCCTGATCTACGGCATCGGCTTCCCTCCCTTCCGTGGCGGTGCGCTGCGCTACATCGATTCCATCGGTGTCGCCGAGTTCGTCGCCCTGGCCGACAAGTACGCCGACCTGGGCGCGCTGTACCACCCGACCGCCAAGCTTCGCGAAATGGCCGCCAACGGCCAGAAGTTCTTCGGTTAAGCGCGCAACGACTAGAGCGAGAGTGAATTTATGAGCCTGAATCCTAGAGATGCAGTGATCGTCGACTTCGGTCGTACCCCGATGGGTCGTTCCAAGGGCGGCATGCACCGCAACACCCGCGCCGAGACCATGTCCGCGCACCTGATCAGCAAGCTGCTGGAGCGTAACGCCAAGGTCGATCCGGCCGAGGTCGAGGACGTGATCTGGGGCTGCGTCAACCAGACCCTGGAGCAGGGCTGGAACATCGCGCGCATGGCGTCGCTGATGACCCAGATCCCGCACACCAGCGCCGGCCAGACCGTCAGCCGTCTGTGCGGATCGTCCATGAGCGCGCTGCACACTGCCGTGCAGGCGATCCAGACCGGCAACGGCGACGTGTTCGTCGTCGGTGGTGTGGAGCACATGGGCCACGTTGGCATGATGCACGGTGTCGACCCGAACCCGCACCTGTCGCTGTACGCCGCCAAGGCGTCCGGCATGATGGGCCTGACCGCCGAGATGCTGGGCAAGATGCACGGCATCGGCCGCGAGCAGCAGGACGCCTTCGGTGAGCGTTCGCACCGTCTGGCGCACAAGGCCACCGTCGAAGGCAAGTTCAAGGATGAAATCATCCCGATGCAAGGCTACGACGAGAACGGCTTCCTCAAGATGTACGATTTCGACGAAACCATTCGTCCGGAAACTACCCTTGAGAGCCTGGCTGCGCTGAAGCCTGCCTTCAACCCGAAAGGCGGCACCGTGACTGCCGGTACCTCCTCGCAGATCACCGACGGCGCCTCCTGCATGATCGTCATGAGCGCCCAGCGTGCTCAGGACCTGGGCATCCAGCCGATGGCCGTGGTGCGTGCCATGGCCGTTGCCGGTGTCGATCCGGCGATCATGGGTTACGGCCCGGTGCCGTCCACTCAGAAGGCGCTCAAGCGCGCGGGTCTGAGCATGGCCGACATCGATTTCGTCGAACTCAACGAAGCCTTCGCCGCACAGGCCCTGCCGGTGCTGAAGGACCTGAAACTGCTCGACAAGATGGAAGAGAAGGTCAACCTGCACGGCGGCGCGATCGCCTTGGGTCACCCCTTCGGTTGTTCCGGGGCCCGTATCTCCGGTACCCTGCTCAACGTCATGAAGCAGAACGGCGGCACCCTGGGTGTCTCCACCATGTGCGTGGGCCTTGGCCAAGGCATCACCACCGTCTTCGAGCGCGTTTAAGCGCTAGCGGACACGAAACCGGGGCCCAGTGCCCCGGTTTTGCTTTTTACGGCTTTTCACTTCGGGAACCCCTTCAATGCAGTTGCAGTCAGGACTCTATCGCCATTACAAAGGCCCGCAGTACCGTGTATTCGGTGTGGCGCGGCATTCCGAGAGCGAGGAAGAGGTCGTGGTCTACCAGGCGCTGTACGGCGAGTTCGGCCTCTGGGTGCGACCGCTGAGCATGTTCTGCGAGGAGGTCGAGGTGGACGGCAAGCGCGTTCCACGCTTTGCTTTGATTCAGGCTGAAGTCAGCCCGATTGGGGCGCATCAAGTCTGACTGCGCAGACCCTGCGCTTGACCTTCGCTTGGTCGCCACTATATATAGCGGGGCCTTAGAGGGCGTCTGCAAATTGCTGCACTCGGCCATGCTGCGTTGAAACCAGCCTCAAAATGCTCATGTACAGCTCGTACACAGCACTTTCTCGACTGTTTTCGCCTTGCTTGACCTTCGCTCGCTGCTTTGTAAACACCCTCGGCTCCGTGCCTTCTATATTTCGCAATTCAGGAATTTTCTGATCCATGGGCAAATCGCTGGTCATCGTGGAATCCCCGGCCAAGGCCAAGACCATCAACAAGTACCTGGGCAACCAGTACGTGGTGAAGTCGAGCATCGGCCACATCCGTGACCTGCCTACCAGTGGCTCGGCAAGCGCCAACAAGGAGCCTGCCAAGCGCGGCAAGGCGGCCGGCGAAGCCCCGGCGCTGTCGCCCAAGGAAAAGGCCAAACGTCAGCTGTTCGCGCGCATGGGGGTCGACCCCGAGCATGGCTGGAAGGCCAAGTACGAGATCCTGCCCGGCAAGGAAAAGGTGATCGACGAACTGCGTCGTCTGGCCAAGGATGCCGACACCATCTATCTCGCGACCGACTTGGACCGTGAAGGGGAAGCCATCGCCTGGCACCTGCGCGAGTCCATCGGCGGCGATGACGCCCGTTACAAGCGCGTGGTGTTCAACGAGATCACCAAGAAGGCGATTCAGGAAGCCTTCTCCAGGCCCGGCGATCTGGATATCAACCGCGTCAACGCGCAGCAGGCACGGCGCTTCCTCGATCGCGTGGTGGGCTACATGGTCTCGCCGCTGCTGTGGGCGAAGATCGCACGTGGTCTGTCTGCCGGTCGCGTGCAATCGGTCGCCGTGAAGCTGGTGGTCGCGCGCGAGAAAGAGATCCGCGCCTTCGTGCCGGAAGAATACTGGGAAGTGCACGCCGACCTCGGTACCGCGAAGAACGCCAAGGTGCGTTTCGAGGTGGTGCGCGAGAAGGGGGCGGCCTTCAAACCGGTTAACGAGGCCCAGGCCATGGCCGCACTGGAGAAGCTCAAGGCTTCCAGCTACAGCGTGGCCAAGCGTGAGGACCGTCCGACCAGCAGCAAGCCTTCGGCGCCCTTCATCACCTCCACCCTGCAGCAGGCGGCGAGCAACCGCCTGGGCTTCGGTGTGAAGAAGACCATGATGATGGCCCAGCGTCTGTACGAGGCCGGCTACATCACCTACATGCGTACGGACTCGACCAACCTGTCCGCCGACGCCGTGGAGATGGTCCGTGGCTTCATCGGCAGCGAGTACGGCGACAAGTACCTGCCGGGCAAGCCCAACCTCTACTCGAGCAAGGAAGGCGCTCAGGAGGCGCACGAAGCGATTCGTCCGTCCGACGTCAACCTGCGCCCGACCCAGCTGTCCGGCATGGAGCGTGATGCCGAGCGCCTGTATGACCTGATCTGGCGCCAGTTCGTGGCCTGCCAGATGCCGCCGGCCGAATACCTGTCCACCAGCGTCACCGTGGCGGCTGGCGATTTCGAGCTGCGTGCCAAGGGCCGCATCCTCAAGTTCGACGGTTACACCCGTGTGCTGCCGCAGCAGAGCAAGCCCGGTGAAGACGACGTACTGCCGGAAATGAAGGAAGGCGAGGGTCTCAAGCTGATCCAGCTGGACCCCAGCCAGCACTTCACCAAGCCGCCGGCGCGCTACTCCGAAGCGAGCCTGGTCAAGGAGCTGGAGAAGCGTGGCATCGGCCGTCCGTCCACCTACGCGGCGATCATTTCCACCATTCAGGATCGTGGCTACGTGACGGTGCACAACCGTCGCTTCTACGCCGAGAAGATGGGCGACATCGTCACCGAGCGTCTCGACGAGAGCTTTGCCAACCTCATGGACTACGGCTTTACCGCCACCATGGAAGAGCATCTGGATGATGTCGCCCAGGGCGAGCGCGAGTGGAAGCATCTGCTCGACGAGTTTTATGCCGACTTCAAGAAGAAGCTCGAAGTGGCGGAAGCGGGCGAGGGTGGCATGCGTGCCAACCAGCCGACCCTGACCGACATCCCCTGCCGCGAGTGCGGCCGGCCGATGATGATTCGTACCGCCTCCACGGGGGTGTTCCTCGGCTGCTCCGGCTATGCGCTGCCGCCGAAGGAGCGCTGCAAGGCCACCATCAACCTGGTGCCGGGCGACGAGATCGCCGCGGACGACGAGGGTGAGTCCGAATCCCGCGTGCTGCTGGGCAAGCATCGCTGCCCGATCTGCTCCACGGCGATGGATGCCTACCTGCTGGATGAAACCCGCAAGCTGCATATCTGCGGGAACAACCCCGATTGCACCGGCTACGAGATCGAGCAGGGCCAGTACCGCATCAAGGGCTACGAAGGCCCGAGCCTGGAATGCGACAAGTGCGGCAGCGAGATGCAGCTCAAGACCGGCCGTTTCGGCAAGTTCTTCGGCTGTACCAATGCCAGCTGCAAGAACACCCGCAAGCTGCTGAAGAACGGCGAGGCGGCGCCGCCGAAGATGGACAAGGGGGAGATGCCGGAACTCAGGTGCGAGAAGGTGGATGACACCTACGTGCTGCGCGACGGCGCCTCGGGCCTCTTCCTCGCCGCCAGCCAGTTCCCGAAGAACCGCGAGACCCGCGCTCCGCTGGTGCTGGAAATCGTGCCGCACAAGCAGGAGATCGATCCCAAGTACCACTTCCTCTGCGATGCCCCGCAGAAGGACCCGGACGGCCGCCCGGCGGTGATTCGCTACAGCCGCAAGACCAAGGAGCAGTACGTGCAGTCCGAGGTCGACGGCAAGCCGACCGGCTGGCGCGCCTTCTTCGATGGCGGCAAGTGGAAGGTCGAGGACAAGCGCTGAGTTCAGCGTCCTGACGAAATGCGCGCCGGCAATGGCCGGCGCGCGTACCATGGCTCGATCTGCAGTGGAGGTCGCCGCAATGGCCAAAGAAATCTACACCCGCACCAACCAGAAGATCTTCTTCGCCGGTATCGCCCTGGATAACTGGCGCAAGGCCGAAGGCTCCGCCGCATTCAACGTGCAGGCGCTGGTGCAGGCCGAGCGCGAGGCGGCGCTGTTCCATCTGTATGGCGCGCTTCTCGGCGTGTGCCACGAGATCGCCGGTTACTACCGCATGAGCGACGCGGCCCCTTCGCGGGTCGAGGCCTTCGTCCAGCAGGCGGTGCTCGATGGCGCGCCCAGCCCTGAGCTGGCCGAGCTGGTCGAGCTGGCGCAGCAGCGTGAAACCTGGCTGGCGCAGCTGCTGGCCGCCTATGCGGCGCTGTTCCAGCCGCCGCATGAGGAGCGCAAGGCCAAGGTCGACCCGGCGATGCCGCTGATCACTGCGGTCAGTGTCGGTGAGGAATCGGTGGAGCTGAGCGTCGACGACATCGACGCCTGGCGTCAGCAGCTCAAGACCCTGGTGCTGCGCTTCCGCGAAGGCCTCAGTGAGTGCTGATCGGGTTTAACTGGACCAGTGGGCTGGGGGTGACCCCGACTGACTGTTACAATGTCGTGTTTTTGCACAGAGACTGAGCCATGCCTACATCCTTCCTGGAAATCGTCGAACTGCCCGATGGGCGTATCGCCCTGCGCCGCGCAGAAGATGAAGAGGCCCTGGTCACTCTGGACTTCTCCGCTGACGCCAAGGCCTTTCTGCAGGGGCAGCACATCGAAGTGGCCAAGGCCATGCTGAACGTGGGTGTGCAGATGGCCGGGCGCATGGCCGAGGGCGACTTCGTCGGCGAAGAAGATGAACCTCGCGTCCTGCACTGATCGGCGGCGATGAATCAACGAAAACGGGGCTCCAGTGGAGCCCCGTTTGCGTTTCTGCGAAGCGTCAGCCCAGGCTGATGTTCAGGCTCTGAGCGCCGCCGGTCTGCGCCGCCTGCGCCAGGCGCTGGCGGGTGCTGCGCTCGACAGGGTGCAGCCAGCTGATGACGGTATGGCTGCGGCCCAGCTTGAGCGCTTCCTCGGCCAGTTCGAGGGCGTCCTGCCCCTGGCGTGGCTGCAGCAGCAGGATGCGTTCGCGATTCAGGCCGGCGTCACGCAGCCAGGCCTGGGTCAGGCTGGCAGGCGGTGCGACCAGCGTCAGCCAGCGCGCATCCTGGTTCTGGCTCAGTTCGCGGAGGATCGGCGCCAGCAAATGCAGGCAGTGGCCGGCCGTGCCACGAAGGGCGAGCTCGCTGAATGCCTGATCGTCGACCACACCGGCTTCGGCAGGTGCCTCGTGTGGGGTGTCGGCGAGAAAGGCGTTGAACAGGGGGAGCTGTGAACGTTCGAACGACTGCTGCATGTGCATGGCGTCTCCTTAGCGGCGAATCACGCCGACACTCAAACCTTCGATGACCAGGTCCTGGTGCTCCAGGTCGACCTCGATCGGGGCGAACTCGGGGTTCTCGGCAATCAGCCAGACCTTGTTGCCTTCGCGCTTGAAGCGCTTGACCGTGACTTCGTCGTCGATGCGGGCGACGACGATCTGGCCGTTGCGTGCTTCGCGAGTGGTGTGCACGGCGAGCAGGTCACCATCGAAGATGCCGATGTCCTTCATGCTCATGCCGCGCACGCGCAGCAGGTAGTCGGCCTTGGGCTGAAAGAAAGTCGGGTTGATCTGGCAGGATTCCTCGACGTGCTGCTGGGCGAGAATCGGCGCACCAGCGGCCACCCGGCCGATGACCGGCAGGCCCTCGTCTTCGTTCGCTGCGCCGGCCTCGAAGCCGGGGATGCGAATGCCACGGGAGGCGCCCGGGGTCATCTCGATCGCCCCCTTGCGGGCCAGGGCCTTGAGGTGCTCCTCGGCGGCATTGGGCGACTTGAAGCCCAGTTCCTGGGCGATCTCCGCGCGGGTCGGCGGGTAGCCGTTGTCTTCCAGGCAGCGTTTGATGAAGGCGAGAATCTCGGCTTGGCGGGGCGTCAGTTTCAGCATGGCTGGGCTCTGTCTTTTTATACAGTGACTGGGATTATATACAGTAAGGCGGGCTTGGCAACGGCCAATTTTCATGCGCCGGTCGCGCCGCGTGTTACCCGCACGGGTCAATTGACGTCTGTGCTGTTATAAGCTGTGACCAGCCGGCCAAAAGACGGCTCATGCGGCTTGACATTTCGATGCGCTGAAACGTATGTTTCAAACAAGTGTTTGTCAGGTGATAGCTCATGGCCCAGTCGGAAACCGTTGAACGCATTCTCGATGCTGCAGAACAGCTGTTCGCGGAGAAAGGTTTCGCCGAGACCTCGCTTCGTCTGATCACCAGCAAGGCGGGGGTCAACCTGGCAGCCGTCAACTATCACTTCGGCTCCAAGAAGGCGCTGATCCAGGCGGTGTTCTCTCGTTTCCTCGGGCCGTTCTGTACCAGCCTGGAGAAGGAACTCGACCGTCGCCAGGCGAAGACGGAAAACCAGGCCACGCTCGAGGAGCTGCTGGAACTGCTCGTCGAGCAGGCACTGGCGGTCAAGCCGCGCAGCGGCAACGACCTCTCCATCTTCATGCGTCTGCTTGGCCTGGCCTTCAGCCAGAGCCAGGGGCACCTGCGCAAGTACCTGGAAGAGGTCTACGGCAAGGTGTTCCGTCGCTACATGCTGCTGGTGCATGAAACCGCGCCGCGCATCCCGCCGCTGGAGCTGTTCTGGCGCGTGCACTTCATGCTCGGCGCGGCGGCGTTCAGCATGTCCGGGATCAAGGCGCTGCGCGCCATGGCCGAGACCGATTTCGGCGTCAATACCTCCATCGAGCAGGTGATGAGGATGATGGTGCCATTCCTGGCCGCCGGCATGCGCTCGGACTCCGGTGTCGACGATCCCGCGCTGGCGGGTGCTCAGCTCAAGCCCCGCAGCAAGACGCCCAGCGCTACGCCCAAGGTTTGATGCCGGGGTAGGTGGGCTTGGCTTGGCCCTTCGGCTAAGCTAGCGGCCCATGTCCGATCTCGATCTGCTGCATATCTCTCTCGCTGACCAGACCCTCTATGGCCTTGGCGCCGGCCAGGTGCTGCTGCGCCTGCCTGTCTCCACGGCGCTGAACGGGGCCGGTGAGCGCAACGGCTCCGGCTGCACGCCACGTGGCCTGCACCAGGTACGGGCGAAGATCGGCGCAGGCCTGCCGCTGGCCGCCGTGCTGCGCGGCAGGCGCTGGACCGGTGAGGTCTGGTCCGCGCAGCTGCATCAGCAGTTTCCCGACCGCGACTGGATTCTCACCCGCATTCTCTGGCTCAGCGGCCTGGAGCCCGGGCGCAACCGTTTGGGTGAGGTGGACAGCTTTCGCCGCTATATCTATCTGCATGGCACGCCGGATACGGAACCCATGGGCACGCCGCTGTCTCATGGCTGCGTCCGGCTGCGCAATACCGACATGCTGGCGCTGTTCGAGCGCGTACCCGTGCATTGCCGGGTGCGTATCGACGAGGCGCCATGCCCGCAGTGGGCTGCGGACCACGATTTTCAGTAAGGAATACCTGCATGCAAGGTTCATTGATGATGGATGTCGCTGGCACCTGGCTGACCGCCGAGGATCGCCAGATGCTGCGCCAGCCCGAGGTGGGCGGCCTGATCATTTTTGCCCGCAATATCGAATCGCCGCGCCAGGTGCGCGAGCTGTGCCAGAGCATTCGTGCCGTGCGCCCGGACCTGCTGCTGGCCGTGGATCAGGAAGGCGGACGGGTGCAGCGCCTGCGCCAGGGCTTCCTGCGCCTGCCGGCGATGCGCGCCATCGCCGACAATCACAACGCCGAGGAGCTGGCCGAGCACTGCGGCTGGCTGATGGCGACCGAGGTACTGGCCGTCGGCCTGGATCTCAGCTTCGCGCCGGTACTCGACCTCGATCATCAGCGCAGCGCGGTGGTCGGCAGTCGTGCCTTCGAGGGTGACCCGCAGCGTGCCACGCAGCTGGCTGCGGCGTTCATCCGTGGCATGCAGCAGGCGGGCATGGCGGCGACCGGCAAGCACTTCCCCGGACATGGCTGGGCCGAGGCCGACTCCCACGTGGCGATTCCCGTCGACGAGCGCAGCCTGGAGGACATTCGTGCCTGTGACATGCAGCCGTTCCGGCAGTTGTCCGGCCAGCTCGACGCGGTGATGCCGGCGCATGTGATCTACCCTCAGGTGGACGAGCAGCCGGCCGGTTTCTCCCGTCGCTGGCTGCAGGACATCCTGCGCGGTGAGCTGGGTTTCGACGGGGTGATCTTCAGCGACGACCTGTCCATGGCCGGGGCGCATGTCGCCGGGGACGCGGGCAAGCGTATCGAGGCGGCGCTCAGCGCCGGTTGCGACATGGGCCTGGTGTGCAACGATCGTGGCTCGGCCGAGCTGGCCCTCGCCGCACTGCAGCGTCTGCAGGTGCAGCCGGCCGAACGGCTGCAGCGGATGCGCGGGCGTGCTCATGCGTGCACCGACTATCGCCAGGCGCCGCGCTGGTCGCGGGCGGTGGCTGCATTCAGAACCGCTCAGTTGCTGGATTGAGGAGGGCACCATGAGCGTTCTTGCCATCATCGGCGGCACTGGCCTGACCCAGTTGCCGGGCCTCGAGATCCGTCAGGCGGTCTCCGTGGAGACGCCTTACGGGGCACCTTCGGCCGATATCCTGCGGGGCGAGTATGCCGGGCGCGACGTGCTGTTTCTCGCCCGTCATGGCCAACCACACCGCATTGCGCCGCACCAGATCAACTACCGCGCCAATCTCTGGGCGCTGAAGCAGGTCGGCGCCAGTGCCATCGTCGCGGTCAACGCGGTCGGCGGCATTCACGCGGCGATGGGCGCCGGGCATTTCTGCGTGCCGCACCAGATCATCGATTACACCGCCGGGCGCGGACACACCTTCTTCGAGGGTGAGCTGGAGCATGTGACCCACGTGGATTTCAGTCATCCCTATGACGAGGCCTTGCGTGAGCGCCTGATCGCGGCGCTGCGCAGCGAGGGGGCGGCCTGCAGCAGCCAGGGCGTCTACGGTTGCACCCAGGGGCCACGCCTGGAGACTGCGGCGGAAATCGTCAGGATGGAGCGCGATGGCTGCGACCTGGTCGGCATGACCGGCATGCCCGAGGCGGCCCTGGCGCGTGAGCTGGCGCTGCCCTATGCCTGCCTGGCGCTGGTGGTCAATCCGGCTGCGGGCAAGGCGCCGGGGCTGATCACCATGGCCGAGATCGAGCGCGTGCTGGAGCAGGGGATGGGCACGGTCAAGGGCGTGCTGGCGCGTGTGCTGAGCGCCTAGCTGCTGCCTCGATCGCTGCAATGAAAAAAGGGCCGCTCAGCGGCCCTTTTGCGTCATGCCCTCAAAGCGGGCTGATACGGACCAGCGCGCCGAGGCTGCCGTGGTCCAGGTAGGTCAGGCTGTTGTCCTTCAGGCGCTGGGCGACTTTCATGTGCTCGCTGCTGTCGAGCAGGCCGTCGGCGCTGAAGTGGTTGATCCACAGCTCCAGGTCCAGGTCGGCGAAGCGTTCCTGGGTGAAGGTCAGCGTGCCTTCGACCGGGTAGTGGCCGAAGTGGCCGTCGCCAGTGCTGACGGCGACGCGGCTCGGGGTGCCGCCCAGCGTCTGGCTCCAGGCCTTGTGCAGCAGGACCTGATAACCGTTGCCGGGGTTGAGCTTGGCGGCCTCGTTGTTGAGGGCGGTGGCGCGTTCGTTGCCGTCGATCGGCAGGGCGGTGCCGGCCCAGTCGTCGGGGGCGATCTTCGGCGCGATCACGGGTTCGCCGGCCTGGCGAAACACCAGCAGCTCGACCTGGTAGAGGCGTTCGGCGAAAGCGCTCGGTGCCAACAGGCAGAGCAGCAGGGCGATCAGGTGCAGTGGGCGCATGGTCAGGTCCTTCAGGTGGTGGGCGCGAGGCGCTCGAACAGGGCTTCCAGGGTGTTGAAGCGCTCTTCCGCGCGCTCCATCGGCACCTGGATCTTGAAGACGGTGGCGCCTTCGAACTTGTAGCGTTTGGGCTGGGCCTGGATCAGCTTGATCAGCGTCAGCGGGTCGACGCAGGTCTCTGCGGCGAACTCGATGCGGCCGCCCTGCGGTCCGGCGTCGACCTTGGTGATGCCCAGCTTCTCGGCCTGCAGCTTGAGCAGGGTCAGGCGCATCAGGTGCTTGGTCGGCTCGGGCAGCAGGCCGAAGCGGTCGATCATCTCGACTTGCAGTTCCTTCAGGCCGTCTTCGTCGGAGGCCGAGGAAATGCGCTTGTACAGGATCAGGCGCGCGTGCACGTCGGGCAGGTAGTCCTCAGGGATAAGCGCCGGCACGCGCAGGTTGATCTCCGGGCCGCCGCCCAGCGGCTGGTCGAGGTTGGGTTGTTCGCCTTTCTGGATGGCCTTGACCGCACGCTCGAGCATTTCCATGTACAGGGTGAAGCCCACTGCCTGGATCTGCCCGCTCTGGCCGTCGCCGAGCAGCTCGCCGGCGCCACGGATTTCCAGGTCGTGGGTGGCGAGGATGAAGCCGGCGCCGAGGTCCTGGGCGCCGGCAATGGCTTCCAGGCGCTTCTGCGCGTCTTCGGTCATGCTCTTGCGCGGCGGCGTCAGCAGGTAGGCATAGGCCTGGTGGTGGCTGCGACCGACGCGGCCACGCAGCTGGTGCAGCTGGGCCAGGCCGAACTTGTCGGCGCGCTCGATGATGATGGTGTTGGCGCTGGGCACGTCGATGCCGGTCTCGATGATGGTCGAGGCCACCAGCACGTTGAAGCGCTTGTGGTAGAAGTCGCTCATCACCTGTTCCAGATCGCGCTCGCGCATCTGCCCGTGGCCGATGCCGATGCGCGCTTCCGGCACCAGCTCGGCGAGGTCGGCGGCGCACTTCTCGATGCTCTTCACATCGTTGTGCAGGTAGTACACCTGGCCGCCGCGCAACAGTTCGCGCAGAAGCGCTTCCTTGATGGTCGGCTTGTTCTCCTCCATCACGAAGGTGCGCACCGACAGGCGCCGCGCCGGCGGGGTGGCGATGATCGACAGGTCGCGCATGCCGGCCACGGCCATGTTCAGGGTGCGCGGGATAGGCGTGGCGGTGAGGGTGAGGATGTCCACCTCGCTGCGCAGGGCCTTGAGCTGTTCCTTCTGGCGCACGCCGAAACGGTGTTCCTCGTCGATGATGACCAGGCCCAGGTTGTGGAACTTCACGTCGTCCTGCAGCAGCTTGTGGGTGCCGATGACGATATCCACCTTGCCTTCGGCCAGTTGCTGCACGGCGCCTTCGACTTCCTTGGCGCTCTTGAAGCGGCTCATCACCTCGACCTTCACCGGCCAGTCGGCGAAGCGGTCGCGGAAGCTGTTGTAGTGCTGCTGGGCGAGCAGGGTGGTGGGCACCAGCACCGCCACCTGCTTGCCGCTGTGCACGGCGATGAAGGCGGCACGCATGGCCACCTCGGTCTTGCCGAAGCCGACGTCGCCGCAGACCAGGCGGTCCATCGGCTTGCCGGCCAGCATGTCGCCGCGCACGGCATCGATCGCCGCCTGCTGGTCCGGGGTTTCCTCGAACGGGAAGCCGGCGCTGAAGGTGGCGTAGTCCACCGCCGGGTCCTGGAAGGCGAAGCCTTCGCGGGCGGCGCGGCGGGCGTAGATGTCGAGCAGTTCGGCGGCGACGTCGCGTACCTGCTCGGCAGCCTTGCGCTTGGCTTTCTGCCAGGTTTCCGAACCCAGCCGGTGCAGCGGCGCCAGGGCATCGTCGCTGCCGCTGTAGCGGGCGATCAGGTGCAGGCTGGCCACTGGAACGTAGAGCTTGGCCTCGTCGGCGTATTGCAGGGCGAGGAACTCGGCGGCCTGGCCGTCGAACTCCATGGTGATCAAGCCCAGGTAGCGGCCGACGCCGTGGTCGATATGCACCACCGGTGCGCCTTCGCGCAGCTCGGTGAGGTTCTTGATCACGTTGTCGCCGCCTTCGCGGCCCTTCTCGCGGCGGCGACGCTGCATCACGCGCTGGCCGAACAGCGGGCTCTCGGCGATCAGCGCCAGGTCATCGAGCAGCAGGCCTTCGTCCAGCGGGGCAATGCAGATGTTCAGGCGTTCGCCGCTGGCGACGAAGGCCGGCCAGCCATCGACCTCCCTGGGCTTGAGCTTGAGGCGGGCGAGCAGCTCCAGGAGCACTTCGCGGCGCCCGGCCGATTCGGCGCAGAACAGCACACGGCCCTGGTACTCCTCGATGAAGCGGCGCAGCGCCGCCAGTGGCTCGCCGGCCTTGGCCTGGATCGCCAGGTCGGGCAGGGCGCGCGCGTCGAAGCGCGTGCGGCCGACGCCGGGCTCGATGTCCTCGGGGTTGGCCACCACCCGTGGCCAGCTTTTCAGCTGGGCAAAGCAGTCGTCCACCGGCAGGAAGATGTCGGCGGGCGGCAGCAGCGGGCGCTCCGGGTCGACGCGGCGATCCTCGTAGCGGTTGCGCGCGTCCAGCCAGAACTGCTCGGCGGCTTTCTCGATGCCCGGCAGCGAGAACACCTGGGTGTCGCCCGGCAGGTAGTCGAACAGGGTGCCGGTGGCCTCGAAGAACAGCGGCAGGTAGTACTCGATGCCCGCCGGGGTGATGCCGGAAGACAGATCCTGATAGATCGGGCAGCGGCGGAAGTCGACGTCGAAGCGTTCGCGAAAGCGCCCGCGAAAATCGCTGACGGCCTTCTTCTCCAGCGGGAACTCGCGTGCCGGCAGCAGGCGAATCGACTCGACCTTGTCCACCGAGCGCTGCGTTTCGGGGTCGAAGGTGCGCAGGGTTTCGATCTCGTCATCGAACAGGTCGATGCGGTAGGGCGTTTCGCTGCCCATCGGGTAGAGGTCGATCAGCGCACCGCGCACGGCGAACTCGCCGTGTTCGTAGACCGTGTCGACGCACCGGTAGCCGGCGGCCTCCAGGCGCGTGCGCATCTGCTCCACGTCCAGCTTCTGGCCGACATCCAGCACCAGGCTGCTGCCGAGCAGGAAGTTCTTCGGCGCCAGGCGGTGTAGGGCAGTGCTGATCGGCACTACCAGTATCCCGCGCTTCAGCTGCGGCAACTGATACAGGGTGGCGATGCGCTGGGAGATGATGTCCTGGTGGGGCGAGAAGACGTCGTAGGGCAGGGTTTCCCAGTCGGGGAAATGCAGCACCGGCAGGCTGGGAGCGAAGAAGGCCAGTTCCTCCTGCAGGCGTTCGGCGCTCTGGCTGCCCTCGGTCAGGACCAGGGTGAAGCGCTCGGCAGTGCTGGCGGCCTCGGCAATCGCCAGGGAAAGGGCGGCGCCAGGCAGGTTGCCCCATTGCTGTTTGCCGGCACTGGCCGGCAGAGACGGAAGACGCAGTACGGACACGGGCGGCTCGCGGTCGTGACAAAAGGCCGGGAATTGTAGCGGGGCTTTGGGGTCAATGTCAGTCGCGACAGGCGCGCATTGCTCCCGCACGCGAGCGCCGTCATAATGTAGCCCCTTTTTTCAGCCCCTACATGTGGAAGGTACTGCCCGTGACTCAGAAGCCCGACCAGTGTCTCGGTGAATGGATCGATCGTGAAGCCCTCGCGGAAGCGATGATTCCGCTGATTGGTCAGCTCTATCGCAACAACAATGTGGTGACCTCGATCTATGGCCGTGGCCTGATCAACCGTTCGGTCATCGACATCCTCAAGGCTCACCGTTTCGCCCGTCACCGCCTGGCTGACGAGGCCGAACTGTCGGTACACGACACCTTCCCGATGCTCAAGGCCATGAGCGAGCTCAAGCTGGGCGCCGCTTCCGTGGACCTGGGCAAGATGGTTGCCAAGTTCAAGGCCGAAGGCGCTGGCCGCGGCGTCGAGCAGTTCGTCAAGGACGAGCTGGAAGAGGTCGTGGGCAAGCAGAACGGCGCTGCCCGTGAAGGCACCGACGTGGTGCTCTACGGCTTCGGTCGCATCGGCCGCCTGCTGGCGCGCATCCTGATCGAGAAGACCGGTGGTGGCGACGGCCTGCGTCTGCGTGCCATCGTCGTGCGCAAGGGCGCCGAGAACGACCTGGTCAAGCGCGCTAGCCTGCTGCGCCGCGACTCGGTGCACGGCAAGTTCAATGGCACCATCACCATCGATGAAGCCAGCAGCACCCTGACTGCCAACGGCAACCTGATCCAGATCATCTACTCCAACGATCCGGCGTCCATCGACTACACCCAGTACGGCATCAAGAACGCCCTGCTGGTGGACAACACCGGCAAATGGCGTGATGCCGAAGGCCTCGGCCAGCACCTGAAGTGCCCGGGCGTCGACCGCGTCGTGCTGACCGCGCCGGGCAAGGGCGCGCTGAAGAACATCGTGCACGGCATCAACCACGGCGAAATCGCCGCGGACGACAAGATCATCTCCGCCGCGTCCTGCACCACCAACGCCATCGTGCCGGTGCTCAAGGCGGTCAATGACAAGTTCGGCATCGTCAACGGCCACGTCGAGACCGTTCACTCGTACACCAACGACCAGAACCTGATCGACAACTTCCACAAGGGCAGTCGTCGTGGTCGCAGTGCTGCGCTGAACATGGTGATCACCGAGACCGGCGCCGCCACCGCTGCCGCCAAGGCACTGCCGGTGCTGAAGGGCAAGCTGACCGGCAACGCCATTCGCGTACCGACGCCGAACGTGTCGATGGCCATCCTCAATCTGAACCTGGAGAAGGCCACCAGCCGCGAAGAGATCAACGAGTACCTGCGCCAGATGGCCATGCACTCGGACCTGCAGAAGCAGATCGATTTCGTCAGCTCGCAGGAAGTGGTGTCCACTGACTTCGTCGGCTCGCGTCATGCCGGTGTGGTCGATGCCGAGGCGACCATCGCCAACGATAACCGCGTCGTTCTGTACGTCTGGTACGACAACGAGTTCGGTTACAGCTGCCAGGTGGTGCGTGTGATGGAAGACATGGCCGGGGTCAACCCGCCTGCTTTCCCGCGCTAAGCGCTGGGGTGTGACAAGACGGGAGCTTCGGCTCCCGTTTTTTATGCGCGGCTGCCGCTGGCTGGTCGCTCACGGCGCGTATTCGAGGGTGGGGCAGGTGGCGGCGCTTGGACGATGGTCGTATGTACATCGTCTGTCCGCTGCGTCTGGTTGATGCCTGGCGGCACGTGAAGTGTTGCTTGCTGTTACCGGAGGGTCAAAAAAAGCAAGCACTTGGGTGGCCAGTCCAGGGGGCCATCTTTATAATCGAGCAGATTTTTTACCCAGGACCGGCACCCTTATGCACCTCTGCGACATGCCGAGGTGGTTGATCCTATTGGGTCTGCGGGCGTTGCCCCCTGTCTTATAAAAAGCTTTCTAAATCAGTGGTTAGGCAAACCTATGATCAAACTAAAGCATGGGCTCGATTTGCCCATAACGGGTGCGCCGACACAGCGTATCGAGGCCGTAAGGCCCGTGCGCAGTGTCGCCGTCATCGGCTTCGACTATCACGGGATGAAGCCGACGATGGAAGTGCAGGTCGGTGACCGAGTCAAGCTCGGTCAGTTGCTGTTTACCGACAAGAAGACACCCGGCGTGCGTTACACCGCCCCCGCTGCTGGCGTTATCAGTGCCATTCACCGTGGCGAGAAGCGTGTCCTGCAATCGGTCGTCATCGATATCGACGGCGATGAGCAGGAAACCTTCGCCCAGTACGCTGCCGACCAGCTCGAAGCGCTGAGTGACGAGCAGGTTCGCGAGAACCTGCAGCAGTCCGGCCTGTGGACTGCGCTGCGTAGCCGTCCGTTCAGCAAGGTGCCGGCCCTGGATGCGGTACCCAGCTCGATCTTCGTGACCGCGGTCGATACTCACCCGCTGGCCGCCGATCCGGCGGTGATCATTGGCGAATATGCCGCTGATTTCGAAAATGGCCTGAAGGTTCTCGGTAACCTGGCCAAGGTCTTCCTGTGCAAGGCCGATGGCGTCAGCCTGCCCGGCGAGAGCCTGGCCAAGGTGCAGAGCGAGGCCTTCGCCGGCCCGCACCCGGCTGGTCTGCCAGGTACCCACATTCATTTCCTCGACCCGGTCAGCGCCAGCAAGAGCGTCTGGCAGATCGGCTATCAGGACGTGATCGCCGTCGGCAAGCTGTTCACCACGGGGCAGCTGTTCGTCGAGCGCGTCGTCGCGCTGGGTGGCCCGGTCGCCGAGCAGCCGCGTCTGCTGCGTACCCGCCTGGGCGCCAGCCTGGAGGAGCTCACCGCTGGTGAACTCAAGCCCGGCTTCAACCGGGTGATCTCCGGCTCCGTGTTCGGTGGGCGTACCGCCCAGGGCGCGTTCGCCTTCCTCGGTCGCTACCACAACCAGGTGTCCTGCCTGGGCGAGGGCAATGACCGCGAGATGCTGCACTACCTGCGTGCCGGGGTGAACAAGCACTCGGTGCTGAACATCTTCGTTTCCAAGCTGGCCGGCGCCAAGCTGTTCAACTTCACCACCACCACCAATGGCAGCCCGCGCGCCATGGTACCGGTGGGCAACTACGAAGCCGTGATGCCGCTGGACATCCTGCCGACCCAGCTGCTGCGCTACCTGATCGTCGGTGACACCGAGATGGCGCAGAAGCTCGGCTGCCTCGAACTCGACGAAGAAGACCTGGCGCTGTGCACCTACGTGTGCGCCGGCAAGTATGAATATGGCCCGATCCTGCGGGACAACCTCGCCCGTATCGAGAAGGAGGGTTAATCCGTGGGTATTCGTGCATTCCTCGACAAGATCGAGCACAACTTCGAGAAGGGCGGCAAGTACGAGAAGTGGTACGCCCTCTACGAAGCCATCGACACCTTCTTCTACCGTCCTGGCAGCGTGACCAAGACCACCGCTCACGTGCGTGATGGCATCGACCTCAAGCGCATGATGATCACCGTGTGGCTGTGCACCTTCCCGGCCATGTTCTTCGGCATGTGGAACACCGGCTACCAGGCCAACCTGATCTTCGCCCAGAGCCCCGAGCTGCTGGCGGCCCAGGAAGGCTGGCGCTTCGCGCTGATCGGTTCGCTGGCCGGCTTCGATCCGGGCAGCCTGTGGGACAACTTCATCCAGGGCGCTGCCTACTTCCTGCCCGTCTACGCGGTGACCTTCATCGTCGGCGGTTTCTGGGAAGTGCTGTTCGCCTCGATCCGTCGTCACGAGGTCAACGAAGGCTTCTTCGTCACCTCCGTGCTGTTCGCCCTGATCCTGCCGCCGAGCATTCCGCTGTGGCAGGTCGCCCTGGGCATCAGCTTCGGCGTGGTGATCGGCAAGGAAGTGTTCGGCGGTACCGGCAAGAACTTCCTCAACCCGGCGCTGACCGGTCGTGCCTTCCTGTTCTTCGCCTACCCGGCGCAGATGTCGGGTGATGCGGTCTGGACCGCCGTCGACGGTTTCGCTGGCGCGACCTCGCTGAGCCTGGCGGCGTCCGGCGGCATCGAGAACGTGATCAACAACGGCATCACCTGGATGGACGCCTTCGTCGGCACCATTCACGGTTCGCTGGGCGAGACCAGCACCCTGGCCATCGCCATCGGCGGCCTGGTGCTGCTGCTGACCCGCATCGCTTCCTGGCGCATCGTCGTCGGCGTGATGCTGGGCATGATCGGCCTCAGCCTGCTGCTCAACCTGATTGGCTCGGACAGCAACCCGATGTTCGCCATGCCGTGGTACTGGCATCTGGTCGTCGGCGGCTTCGCCTTCGGCATGTTCTTCATGGCCACCGATCCGGTATCGGCGTCCATGACCAACACCGGCAAGTGGATCTTCGGTGCCCTGATCGGCGTGATGGTGGTGTTGATCCGTGTGGTCAACCCGGCCTTCCCCGAGGGCATGATGCTGGCGATCCTGTTCGCCAACCTGTTCGCACCGCTGATCGACCACTTCGTCGTTCAGGCCAATATCAAGCGGAGGCTGGCACGCAATGTCTAGTCAAAAAGAATCCACCGTCCGCACGCTGACGGTGGCCGTGCTGGTGTGCCTCGTGTGTTCGGTATTCGTTGCCGGCGCGGCCATCGCACTGAAGCCGACCCAGGTCGAGAACCGCCTGCTGGACAAGCAGCGCAGCATCCTGGCGATCGCCGGCCTGGCCCAGCCGGGCATGTCCTCGGCGCAGGTCAAGCAGGTGTTCGACGGTGCCATCACCGCCAAGCTGGTGGACCTGGAAACCGGCAAGTTCTCCGATGCCTTCGACCCGATCACCTTCGACCCGCTCAAGGCGGCCAAGGATCCCAAGCTGTCCACCGTGCTCAGCGGTAGCGAGGACATTGCCGGGATCAAGCGCCAGGAGCGTTACACCACCGTGTACATGGTGGAGAAGGATGGCCAGGTGGAAACCCTGATCCTGCCGGTGCGTGGCTACGGCCTGTGGTCGACCCTGCACGGCTTCATCGCGGTCAAGGGCGACCTCAACACCGTGGTCGGCATGGGCTTCTACCAGCACGGCGAGACGCCGGGCCTCGGTGGTGAAGTCGACAACCCGAAATGGAAAGGCCAGTGGCCGGGCAAGACCCTGTTCGACGAAGACGGCAAGCTCGCCGTGCAGGTCGTCAAGGGTGGTGTCGACCCGCAGAGCCCGCAAGCGACCCATCAGGTCGACGCGCTCGCCGGTGCCACGCTCACCAGCAACGGGGTGGATCATCTGCTGAAGTTCTGGCTCGGCCAGAACGGCTTCGGTCCGTTTATCGCTAACCTGCGCGCAGGGGAGGCCTGATCATGTCGCAGCCGACTATTAAAGAAGTCCTGCTCAACCCGATCTTCAACAACAACCCCATCGGTCTGCAGATCCTCGGGATCTGCTCGGCCCTGGCGGTCACGTCCAACCTGCAGACCGCGCTGGTGATGTCCGCCGCACTGACCCTGGTCACGGCGTTCTCCAACCTGTTCATCTCGATGATCCGCAGCCAGATCCCCGGCTCGATCCGCATGATCGTGCAGATGGTGATCATTGCCTCCCTGGTGATCGTGGTCGATCAGGTGCTCAAGGCCTATGCCTTCAGCCTGTCCAAACAGCTGTCGGTGTTCGTCGGCCTGATCATCACCAACTGCATCGTGATGGGCCGTGCCGAAGCATTCGCCATGCAGAACCCGCCCGTGCTGTCGTTCTTCGACGGTATCGGTAACGGTCTGGGCTACAGCGCCATGCTGATCGCCCTGGGCGTGATCCGCGAGCTGTTCGGTGCCGGCAAGCTGATGGGCTACGAGATCCTTTCCGTGGTCAACGACGGTGGCTGGTATCAGCCCAACGGCATGCTGCTGCTGCCACCTTCGGCGTTCTTCCTGATCGGCCTGTTCATCTGGGCCATTCGTAGCTGGAAGAAGGATCAGGTCGAGTCCAATGCCTACAAGATGGCGCCTCAGGTATCCAGCAAGGAGGCCTATTAATGGAACATTACATCAGCCTGTTCGTCCGTGCGGTGTTCGTCGAGAACATGGCGCTGGCGTTCTTCCTCGGCATGTGTACCTTCATCGCCATCTCCAAGAAGGTGGAAACCGCCATCGGCCTCGGCATCGCCGTGGTCGTGGTGCTGGGTATCACCATGCCGGTGAACAACCTGATCTACTCCAACATCCTCAAGGACGGTGCGCTGGCCTGGGCCGGTCTGCCTGACGTCGACCTGTCCTTCCTTGGCCTGCTGACCTTCATCGGCGTGATCGCGGCGATCGTGCAGATCCTGGAAATGACCCTGGATAAGTACGTGCCGTCGCTCTACAACGCCCTGGGGGTGTTCCTGCCGCTGATCACCGTGAACTGCGCCATCATGGGTGGCTCGCTGTTCATGGTCGAGCGTGACTACAACCTGGCCGAAAGCACCGTCTACGGTGTCGGCGCGGGCGTGTCCTGGGCGCTGGCCATCGCCGCGCTGGCGGGCATCCGCGAGAAGCTCAAGTACAGCGATGTACCGGCTGGCCTGCAGGGTCTGGGCATCACCTTCATCACCATCGGTCTGATGTCGCTGGGCTTCATGTCCTTCTCCGGCGTGCAGCTGTAAGGAAAGGATGAACAGATGAATTACGAAATCTTCCTCGCCATCGGCATGTTCACCGCCATCGTGCTCGCGCTGGTGCTGATCATCCTCGCCGCGCGCGCCAAGCTGGTGTCCAGCGGTGACGTGAGCATCGAGATCAACGGCGAAAAAACCATCGTGGTACCGGCCGGCGGCAAGCTGCTGCAGACCCTGGCCGACAACAACATCTTCCTGTCCTCCGCCTGCGGCGGCGGCGGCACCTGCGCGCAGTGCAAGTGCGTCGTCGAGTCCGGCGGCGGCGAGATGCTGTCCACCGAAGAGTCGCACTTCACCCGGCGCGAGGCCCGCGAGGGCTGGCGTCTGTCCTGCCAGACCCCGGTCAAGCAGGACATGAAGATCGAAGTCCCTGAAGAGGTCTTCGGCGTCAAGAAGTGGGAGTGCACCGTCGAGTCCAACCCCAACGTCGCCACCTTCATCAAGGAGCTGACGCTGAAACTGCCGGAAGGCGAGAACGTCGACTTCCGTGCCGGTGGTTACGTGCAGCTGGAATGCCCGCCGCACACCGTCAACTACAAGGACTTCGACATCCAGGAGGAGTACCGCGGCGACTGGGACAAGTTCAACCAGTGGAAGTACGTGTCCAAGGTCGACGAGACCGTGATCCGTGCCTATTCCATGGCCAACTACCCGGAAGAGCGCGGCCTGGTGAAGTTCAACATCCGTATCGCCTCGCCGCCACCGGGCAAGGACGATCTGCCGCCGGGCAAGATGTCTTCCTACGTGTTCAGCCTCAAGCCGGGCGACAAGATCACCGTGTACGGACCTTTCGGTGAGTTCTTCGCCAAGGACACCGATGCCGAGATGGTCTTCATCGGTGGTGGTGCCGGCATGGCGCCGATGCGTTCGCACATCTTCGACCAGCTCAAGCGCCTGAAGTCCACGCGCAAGATCAGCTTCTGGTACGGCGCGCGCTCCATGCGCGAGTCCTTCTACAACGAAGAGTACGACCAGCTGCAGGCCGAGAACCCGAACTTCCAGTGGCACCTGGCGCTGTCCGATCCGCAGCCGGAAGACAACTGGACCGGCCTCACCGGCTTCATCCACAACGTGCTGTACGAGAACTACCTGAAGGACCACCCGGCTCCGGAAGACTGCGAGTTCTACATGTGCGGCCCACCCATGATGAACGCTGCCGTGATCAAGATGCTGACCGACCTGGGTGTCGAGCCGGAGAACATCCTCCTCGACGACTTCGGCGGCTAAGCATGAGGTCAGCTGTACTTCAGCCCGTTATCGCTGTCGCCCTGGCGGCAGCCCTAACGGGCTGCTTGCATTCTGAACGGATCGAAGAGTTCGGTGGCCCGACCATGGGCAGCACCTATGCGATCAAATACGTCCGCAGTGAAGGTGTCGCGCCACAAGCCGAACTCAAGGCCGCGACCGAGGCGATCCTCGCCGAGATCGACCTGCAGATGTCCACCTACCGTGACGACTCGCTGATCGAGCAGTTCAACCGTGCACCGGCCGGGGCCTGTCAGGCCATGCCGCAGGCTGTGCTGGACCTGGTGCGCGCCGGCGATCGCCTGCACGAAGAGAGCCAGGGCTATTTCGACCTGACCCTCGAACCGCTGCTCGACCTCTGGGGCTTCGGCCCGAGAGGGCAGGGCGAGGCCGTGCCGAGCGAGGAGAAGCTCGCCGAGGTGCGTCAGCGCGTCGGTCAGCAGCACCTGCGCATCGATCGCGAGCAGCTGTGCAAGGACGCCGACGTGCAGGTCGACTTCAACAGCATCGCCGCCGGCTATGCGGTCGAACGCATCGTCGCGCGCCTGCGCGAGCTGGGCGTCACCAGCTACCTGGTCGAAGCCACGGGTGAGCTCAAGGCAGCTGGCTTCAAGCCCGATGGCAGCCACTGGCGCATTGGCCTGGAGGCACCGCGTGACGACAAGCGCGTGGCCCAGCGCGTGCTGCAACTCGATGGTTACGGTATCTCCACGTCGGGTGATTATCGCAACTACTTCGAGGAGAATGGGCAGCGCTACTCGCATACGCTCGATCCGCTCACCGGGCGCCCCGTCAGCCATACGCTGGCTGCGGTCACCGTGGCCGACCGATCGACCTTGCGCGCCGATGGCTTGTCTACCCTATTGATGGTGCTTGGGCCTGACGCCGGCATGGCGTTCGCCGAGCGCAACGGTATCGCGGCGTTTTTCGTGACGCGTGAGGGCGAGGGCTTCGTCACACATGGCACGGCCGCATTCGAGCAGCTATTCGCTGCAGGAGATGAGCAATGACGTTTCTGGTTGTATTTCTGACCATGGTTCTGGTCGTCGGCATGATGGCCGTCGGCGTGATCATGGGGCGCAAACCCATCGCCGGTTCCTGCGGCGGCATCGCCAACCTGGGCATCGAGAAAGAATGCTCGATCTGTGGTGGCAGCCGCGAGAAGTGCGAAGAGGTCAACCGCGACAAGGCCGATGCGCCGAACACCGACCTGGCTTACGACGCAAGCAAGCGTTGAGTCAGGCGGTATGGATTGACAGCCGGCAGCCGTTATCCACTGCCGGCCCCGCCGAGGGTGCGCCACAAGCGCTCCGGCCTGATCTGAAGGAGTAAACATGGCGGTCTACAACTACGATGTGGTGGTGCTGGGCTCCGGGCCTGCGGGCGAGGGCGCGGCGATGAACGCGGCCAAGGCCGGGCGCAAGGTGGCCGTGGTGGACAACCGTCCGCTGGTCGGCGGCAACTGCACCCACCTGGGCACCATCCCGTCCAAGGCGCTGCGCCACTCGGTGCGGCAAATCATGCAGTTCAACACCAACCCGATGTTCCGCCAGATCGGTGAGCCGCGCTGGTTCTCCTTCCCTGACGTGCTGAAGAGCGCCGAGAAGGTCATCGCCAAGCAGGTCACCTCGCGCACCGGCTACTACGCACGCAACCGTATCGACACCTACTTCGGCACGGCCAGCTTCGCCGACGAGCAGACCATCGAGGTGGTATGCCTCAATGGCGTGGTGGAGAAACTGGTCGCCAAGCAGGTCGTCATCGCCACCGGGTCGCGTCCGTACCGCCCGGCGGACGTCGACTTCCGCCACCCGCGCATCTATGACAGCGACACCATCCTCAGCCTCGGGCATACCCCGCGCCGCCTGATCATCTACGGAGCCGGGGTGATCGGCTGCGAATACGCCTCGATCTTCAGCGGTCTGGGCGTGCTGGTCGACCTGATCGACAACCGCGACCAGCTGCTGAGCTTCCTCGACTCGGAAATCTCCGATGCGCTGAGCTACCACCTGCGCAACAACAACGTGCTGATTCGTCACAACGAGGAGTACGAGCGCATCGAGGGGCTGGAGAACGGCGTCATCCTGCACCTGAAGTCGGGCAAGAAGATCAAGGCCGATGCCCTGCTGTGGTGTAACGGCCGTACCGGCAATACCGATCAGCTGGGGCTGGAGAACATCGGCATCGGCGTCAACAGCCGTGGCCAGATCCAGGTCGACGAGTACTACCGCACCGAGGTGAGCAACATCTACGCCGCGGGCGACGTGATCGGCTGGCCGAGCCTGGCCAGTGCCGCCGCCGACCAGGGCCGTTCCGCCGCTGGCAGCATCGTCGACAATGGCAGCTGGCGTTTCGTCGACGACGTGCCGACCGGCATCTACACCATTCCGGAGATCAGCTCGATCGGCAAGAACGAGCGTGAACTGACCCAGGCCAAGGTGCCGTACGAAGTGGGTAAGGCCTTCTTCAAGGGCATGGCCCGTGCGCAGATCTCGGTCGAGCCGGTGGGCATGCTGAAGATTCTCTTCCACCGTGAAACCCTGGAAGTGCTGGGTGTGCACTGCTTCGGCTACCAGGCCTCGGAGATCGTCCACATCGGTCAGGCGATCATGAACCAGAAGGGTGAAGCCAACAGCATCAAGTACTTCATCAACACCACCTTCAACTACCCGACCATGGCCGAGGCCTATCGCGTCGCAGCGTTCGACGGCCTCAACCGGCTTTTTTGAGCGGCTCCGGCCGGCGGCCTGAGCCGGTCGGGGAGTCAGGCTGGGTAGTGGCTTCCGAGTGGCGCTGGCCGAATCGGGAGAGCTTCTAGCGTCTCAGGCGGCAGCAACGAAAAAACCGGCTCATGGGCCGGTTTTTTCATGTCGGTGTCGTTCGCGATGCTGGCCTGCGTCAGCGCCCAGGGCTGCCTGCGTCACTCAGAGCAACCGGCCAACTGTTCGACGATCAAGGCCAATGCTGCCTGAGGCGAGAGCTGGGCGGTATCGACAGTGAATGGCGAGGGTTGCCAGGGCTCATAGTCATGCTGGTCGACCGACTGCCAGGTGGGCGGCACAAGCCCCGGCACGTCGACGACTCGCGACTCTACCCGCTGGCGGTGCCGGGTTTTATCGGAGCAGACGATCTGCACGTTCAGCAAGCGGCTGCCGGCACTGGCTGCCGTTGTGCTCCAGGCCGCGCGGCTTTCCTGCACCGGATTGACGCAGTCGACGACTACCCGGCGACCACTGTTCAGATTGTCCAGGGCGATGGCATTGGCGACCGCATAGCCACTGCTGCCGATATCCGTACCCGTTGCCTGGCTGTTGCGAAGTGCCTGTTCGATACTGTCGATGCGCAGGTAAACAGCGCCCAGGCTGGCCGCCAGCGCCCTCGCGAGGGTGGTCTTGCCGGTGCCTGGAAGGCCGCTGAAAACGATCAACATCACTCAGCTGCGCAGCGTCTGTACCGCCAGTTCCGGGAAGTCGGTGATGATGCTGTCGGCGCCGAAGTCGGCGAGGCGGCGCATCAGGGCGGCTTCATTGACCGTCCACACCGACACGTGCAGGCCCTGCTTCTGCGCCTTGAGCAGGCGCTCCGGGGTGCACAGCGTCCAGTTCAGGGCCAGCAGGTGGCAGTCGTAGTGCGCCGCCACCTTGAGTGGGTCGAGCCAGGCATACTCGGCGACCAGGCCCACCTGTAGCTGCGGAGTCAGCTCGCGAGCGGCCTTGAGCACTTCGCGCGAGCTGGAGGTGATGGTGATACGCTCGCGCAGGCCGAAGCGATCGGCGAGTTCGGCGATGGCCAGTACGGTGCGTGCCGAGCGTACTTTCGAGGCGCTTTTCACCTCCAGCTGCCAGTGTTCGAACGGGCATTGCTCGAACAGCTCCGCCAGGCGCGGAATCGGGCAGGGGCGCACCCAGCCCGGGCCGCCCTTGCGCGCATCGTACTTCACCAGTTCGGCGGCATCGTGCTCGACCACCTTGCCGCGCAGGCCCGTGGTGCGCTTGAGAGTCGGGTCGTGGATCACCATCAGCTCGCCGTCGCGTGACAGGTGCAGATCCAGTTCGCAACGGCTGACGCCATGCTCCAGGCAGCGTTGGAAGCTGGCGAGGGTGTTTTCCGGGGCTTCGCCCTTGGCGCCGCGATGGCCGTAGATGAGAGTCACTGTTGCTCCTTGGCGGTGTCAGGGGAGCGCGGCTGGTGATGGCGCACGCTGTCGATCACGTGATCGTATTCGAAATAGACACTGAAATCGCGGTAATCCCAGCGTGTGATGGGCGGCTGGCCGACGGGCTTGTGCTCCTCGTCCGCGAGGCCGAAGCGTTCCAGTACCGAGCGCTTGGACTCGCCCAGCTTCGGCAGGTTGCGGGCGTCGATGTCGCTGCCCTGGCTGCCGACGGGAATGGCCAGGGTTTCGGCGTGAAGGGTAACGGGGGCGAGCAGGGCGATCAGCAGGGCAAGACGGTACATAGGGATTCCTTGGCGGCGTTCATTCGCGGGCCTGGCGACGTTCCAGAGCCTGTTTCTGCAGGATATGCCGGGCCAGCAACTGGCGCTGTGCGTCGGTCAACGCTTCGAACTCCGTGCCGATCTCGTACTGGCCATTGGCGCGCTGGCTGCAGTGCACGACCTGGGCCCGCAGCAACAGGCCGAGGGCCTGGGGCATCAGCACCATCTTGATCGCCAGGTGACTGCCCGGCGCGACGGCCTGGGCATGGTTGAAGCTGATGCCACCCTCGGACAGCGACACCTGGCGGGGCGCGCCGATATCGCGCAGCAGGCTTTGCGCCACGGCCTGGCCGAGCAGGTCGATACGCTTGTTGATCACCTTCAGGTAGTTGGCCAGGGTGCGGTCGCGCTCGCTGATGTGACGCAGCAGGTGCTGCGACTCGAAGTCCATCAGGTGCAGGTCGCTGAGCAGGTTGAACAGCGGCGACGGATCGTGAAGTTCGTCGCTGGCCTGGGCTTCGGCGCCTGCCAGCAGGGGGAATTCCAGTGCGATCGTATCTTCGATGCGATAGTATTCGCGGCGATCATCTACATCGTTTGTCGACATGGCGAACCCATGAAAGCAGTGGTGGTCGAAGACCCTGTTGAAAGTCTCGCGAGCTGGATGCATGCAAGGCGAGAGTCGCCGAGGTCGTGCCGTTTACCTGGGTAAACCGGCGCCCCGAGTCGACTTCAACGCAGCAGGCTCGTTGCGCAGCGGACTTTGACTTGTTTCTGAGTGTAAGGCCGCTGATCAGGCCCCGCCACAAGGACGTTTTTCTTTCTCCCGAATCTCTCCGACATGTTCAGACCTCTGTTCGTATTCATCGGTACGCGTTACACGCGGGCCAAGCGACGCAACCACTTCGTCTCCTTCATCTCCCTGACGTCCATGCTCGGCCTCACCCTCGGGGTGATGGTGATGATCCTGGTGCTGTCGGTGATGAATGGCTTCGACCACGAGATGCGCACGCGCGTACTCGGCATGATTCCCCATGCCACCATCGAGTCGGCGACGCCGGTCAGCGACTGGCAGGCCCTGGCGAGCCAGGTCAAGCAGCATCCGCGGGTCGAGGCGCTGGCGCCTTTCACCCAGATGCAGGGCCTGCTGACGCATGACGGCAAGGTGCAGAAGGTGCTGATCAATGCCATCGACCCCGAGCAGGAACGCAAGGTGTCAATCATCGACGGCTTCTTCCAGCAGGGTAGCCTGGACAGTCTGCGCCCCGGCGATTTCGCCATGGTCATCGGCGACAAGGCGGCGGCCAAGCTGGGCGTGAAACTGGGTGACAAGATCACCTTCGTCGCGCCCGAGGTGACGGTCACGCCGGCCGGCATGTTCCCGCGCCTGAAGCGCTTCACCATCACCGGTATCTTCCATGTCGGCGCCGGCGAGATCGACGGCGCGCTGGCGCTGGCCAACATCAGTGACCTGGCCCGCCTGCACCGCTGGCAGCCCGGCCAGGTGCAGGGGCTGCGCCTGAAGTTCGATGATCTGTTCCAGGCGCCACGCAGCGCCTGGGAGATCGCCCAGACCCTCGACGGCGATTTCTATGCACGCGACTGGACCCGCACCCACGGCAACCTCTACCAGGCCATCCGCATGGAGAAGACCATGATCGGCCTGTTGTTGCTGCTGATCGTCGCGGTGGCCGCGTTCAACATCATCTCCACCCTGGTGATGGTGGTGAGCGACAAGAAGGCCGACATCGCCATCCTGCGCACCCTCGGCGCCACGCCGCGGCAGATCATGGCCATCTTCATGGTCCAGGGCACGGTCATCGGCGTGGTCGGCACCCTCATCGGTGCGCTGCTGGGCATCGTCGCCGCGCTGAATGTCAGCAGCCTGATCGCTGCCATCGAGAAACTGCTGGGCATCAAGTTTCTCAACGCCGATGTCTATTTCATCGATTACCTGCCTTCGCAGCTGCAGAGCGCCGACGTGGTCATGGTCTGTGCCGCGGCGCTGCTGCTGAGCTTCTTCGCCACCCTGTATCCGGCCTGGCGCGCCGCGCGCACCCAGCCCGCCGAGGCCCTGCGTTATGAGTGAATCCATGAGTCAGAACGCCATGAAACAGCAAAATGCCGTGCTCAGCTGCCGCAACCTGAGCAAGCGCTACGACGAGGGCCCCGAGTCGGTGGTCGTGCTCGATGGTCTGGAGCTGGAGCTGCTGGCCGGCGAACGCGTCGCCATCGTCGGCAGCTCCGGTTCGGGCAAGAGCACCCTGCTGAACATGCTCGGTGGCCTGGATACGCCGAGCGAGGGCAGCGTCTGGCTGGCCGGCGAGCAGCTGTCGGCACTGAGCGAGACGGCACGCGGCCTGCTGCGCAATCGCGCCCTGGGCTTCGTCTACCAGTTCCACCACCTGCTGGCGGAGTTCACCGCACTGGAGAACGCCTGCATGCCGCTGCTGATCGGCAAGACGCCGATCGCCGAGGCGCGTGAGCGTGCCACCCGGCTGCTCGAACGCGTCGGTCTGGGCCATCGCCTCAATCATAAGCCGGCCGAACTGTCCGGCGGCGAGCGCCAGCGTGTGGCGATTGCCCGCGCGCTGGTCAACCGTCCGGGCCTGGTGCTGCTCGACGAGCCCACCGGCAACCTCGACCAGCACACCGCCGAAGGTATCCAGGAGCTGATGCGCGAGCTGAGCCGCGACTCCAACACCGCGTTCCTGGTGGTGACCCACGACATGCAGCTGGCCCGGCAGATGGATCGCGTGCTGAGCCTGCAGGACGGCAAACTGGTGAGCATCTGATGTTTCGTCCGCTGAGTATCTTCATCGGCGCTCGCTACACACGGGCCAAGCGCCGCAATCATTTCATCTCCTTCATTTCGCTGACCTCGATGATCGGCCTGGGCCTGGGTGTCCTGGCGATGATCGTGGTGCTCTCGGTGATGAACGGCTTTCAGCGGGAAATGAGCTCGCGCATCCTCGGCATGGTGCCGCACGCCATGCTCTACGGTGAGCAGCCGGTGGCCGACTGGCAGGCGCTGGCGGACAAGGCCATGGCCAATCCGCAGGTGCTGGCTGCTGCGCCCTATGCCGAGCTGGAGGGCATGCTCTCGCACCGTGGGGTGATGCAACCGATTCAGATTCACGGTATCGATCCGGCGCAGGAGGGCAAGGTGTCGATCCTGCCCGGCCACATCCGCCAGGGCAGCCTGAACAACCTGCAGCCCGGCGAGTTCGGCGTGGTGATCGGCGATATCACCGCGCGCCGTTTCGGCTTGCAGGTCGGCGACAAGCTGACGCTGATCATTCCCGAGCTGAGCAGCGCACCGGGTGGCGTCACGCCGCGCATGCAGCGTCTGAACGTGGCGGCGATCTTCAAGGTCGGCGCCGAGCTGGACAGCTCGCTGGCGCTGATCAATGTCGCCGATGCCGCCAGCATGCAGCGCCTGCCGGAGGGCACGGTGCCGGGTATCCGCCTGGCGCTGAAGGACCTCTACCAGGCGCCGCAGGTGTCCAAGGCTCTGGTGGCCGAGCTGGGCAGTGGCTACCGCGCCGATGACTGGACCCACACCCAGGGCAGCCTGTTCAGCGCGATGAAGATGGAGAAGACCATGATCGGCCTGCTGTTGCTGCTGATCGTCGCCGTGGCGGCGTTCAACATCATCGCCACGCTGATCATGGTGGTCGCCGACAAGGGCGGCGATATCGCCATCCTGCGTACGTTGGGCGCCACGCCACGGCAGATCATGGGGATCTTCATGGTGCAGGGTTCGGTGATCGGCCTGGTCGGCACCCTGTTCGGCACCGTGTTCGGCGTGCTGGCCGCACTGAACGTCAGTGCGCTGGTGGCCTGGCTGGAATCCTTCGCCGGGCAGCAGGTGCTGAGTTCCGACGTGTATTTCATCAGCAGCCTGCCTTCGGAGTTGCAGTGGCTGGACGTGGCGCTGATCTGTTCCGCCGCGCTGCTGCTCAGCTTCCTTGCCACGCTCTATCCCTCCTGGCGCGCCGCCCAGGTGCAGCCGGCCGAAGCCCTGCGCTACGAGTGAGCCGCCTCACCACCACCCGGCCAGGTGCAGCGCCAGCACGGCGAAGGCGGCGGCGAACAGGTAGCGCAGCGTGCGTAGCACCGCCGGGCGCTGCAGCAGGTGCTGGCGCAGCGCTGCGGCGAACAGCCCGTAGACGCTGAATACGGCGAAGGTCACTGCCATGAACAGCCCGCTGAGTGTCAGCAGGTGCTGCATGGCATGCGCCTGGCCAGGCTCGAGGAACTGCGGCAGGAACGCCAGGAAGAAGATCGACAGCTTGGGGTTGAGCAGGTTGAGCGCGACGCCCGAGCGTATCAGCGTGGCGTTCGAGCGTGCGCCCTGATGCGCCTGCAGCTGCAGCGGACCCTGTTCACGCAACATGCCCCAGGCCATCCACAACAGGTAGAGCGCGCCGCCGTAGCTGAGTGCTTGCAGCGCCAGGGGGCTGGCGTAGAGCAGGGCGGCCAGCCCGCTGACGGCGGCCAAGGCATGTGGCGCGCAGCCCAGGGTGCAGCCGAAGGCCGCTACCAGGCTGGCGCGCCAGCCCTGTGCCAGGCCGGCGGCGATGGTGTAGACCACGCCGGTACCTGGCGAGGCCACCACCAGCAGCGAGGTGAGAAGAAATTCGAGACTCATGCCGCAGGCCCTCCCTGGTCGTTCGGGCCTGTGTTGCGATCGTGCCTGTGCATGGGGCTTTCCCTGTGACGATTGAGCCCGCAGTCTGTCGAGTCGTGTTCCGGACGATCTTGAACGAAATTGCAGGGGGGCTCAGCGTCCCGGACGGGCGTACAGTCCTGGGGTGAAGCCGAAGCAGCGCACGAAGTGGCGGCTCATGTGGCTCTGGTCGGCAAAGCCCGCAGTGGCCGCAGCCTCGGCCAGTGGCAGGCCGGCGGCCACCAGCTGGCGCGCCTTGAGCAGGCGTCGTTGCAGCAGGTAGGCGTGGGGCGTCAGTCCAGTCAGGCGGGAGAAGGCGCGCACCAGCTGGAAGCGGCTGAGCTGCGCCTGCTCCGCCAGCAGCGCCAGCGTCAGGGGGGCCATGGGGTCGTCGTCGATCAGCGCCTTGGCTCGGCTGGCACCGTTTCCGGCGGCCAGAGGCTTGCTAGGGCGGTATTCCAGAAGGTGCGCGAGCAGCACCGGCAGGGTCTGCTCGCCGGCCAGTTGCGCCGCTGGCATGCCAGGCTGGGCGATGGCCCGGTACAGCGCCGCGAAGGCATGGCTGGCCTGGCGCTTGCGCAGCACCGGATAGGCCAGTTCGCTGGGCGTCGGGCCGCCGTCACTGGCCATGTCGGCGAAGGCCTGGGCGATCCGCTCGGGCTCGAAGTACAGCATCCGCCAGCGCCGGGCGTTGCCACCCAGTGGCGCGCCATCGTGGACTTCACCGGGGTTGAGCGAGATCAGGTCGCCGGCTTGCGCCTGTACCTGGCCCCGGCCGCTGGCCGAGCGCTGGGCGCCCTGGAGGATCTGGCCGATGCCGAACTGTTCGTGGATATGGCGTGCGAAGCTGCGGTCGGAGTCGGCCTCGACGATCTCCACGCCCAACCCGCTCAGGCGTCGTATGCGAAAGCCCGGCTCGTTCATGCGTATCCGTCTCCTGGCGCCATGCTGCGCCTGGCTGAGGTTACTGCTGCTGACGGCGACGTTCCTGGCGTTTGCGCCAGCTGCGCTGCACCCACCAGCGCCAGTACGCCATGGTCAGCACGTAACCGAGCACGGCGAGGATCAGGCCCGCAACGAAGGAGCCCAGCAGCAACGGTTTCCACAGCATCGACAGCTCGGCGGTGATCCACTCCAGGCTGAGGTGGCTGGGCATGCGCACGGCGGGTGAGTTGCTCAGCCAGGCGCCGAACTTGTAGGTGCAGTAGAACACCGGCGGCATGGTGATCGGGTTGGTCAGCCAGACCAGGCCGATGGAAATGGGCAGGTTCGCCCGCAGGGGAATCGCCACCGCAGCGGCGGCCAGCATCTGCATGGGCATGGGGATCATCGCCCAGAACAGGCCGATGGCCATGCCACGGGCGACCGAATGGCGGTTGAGGTGCCAGAGATTGGGGTCGTGGATGAGCTTGCCGAGAAAGCGCAGGGACTTGTTACCCTTGATACTGTCGGGGTTGGGCAAGTAGCGCTTGAATAAACGACGCGGCATGAAGAGTCTCTGGGCAGGCAAAAGCGCCGATATTATGCACGGATTCGTCATCGTCAGCGTTTCCATATTGTGACCTAAGTTGAGCGCCGGATGCGCTCGGCTGAGCTCGACGAGCAGGGAGGCTCGATGCGTACAGGGATGTTGGCGCTGGCCCTGGGGTTGCTGGCGTTGCGCTTTCTGCCGGGCCTGCCGTCCGCCGGGATGCTGCTGCTCATGGCCGGCTGCGCGCTCGCGCTGCTGTGCTCGCGGGGCTATCCCCTGGGCTTCTTCCTGCTGGGGCTGGCCTGGGCCTGCTGCTCCGCGCAATGGGCACTGGATGATCGCCTGGGCGTGGCGCTGGATGGGCGCACCCTGTGGCTGGAAGGGCAGGTGGTCGGCTTGCCGGAAGCGGCCGACGGTGTGCTTCGCTTCCAGTTGCAGGACGCCCGTTCACGGCGTGCCGAACTGCCCACCAGGATGCGCCTGGCCTGGTATGGCGGGCCACCGGTGCTGGCCGGCGAGCGTTGGCGTCTGGCAGTCAATCTCAAGCGTCCCCATGGCCTGGTCAATCCGCAGCGTTTCGATTACGAAGCCTGGCTGCTGGCCCAGCGTATCGGCGCCACGGGGACGATCAAGTCGGGTGAGCGCCTGACCCCGGCCAGTGGCCTGGGCAGCTGGCGCGACGCCCTGCGCCAGCGCCTGCTGGCGGTGCCCGCCTGGGGACGGCAGGGCGGTATCGCCGCACTGGTGCTCGGCGATGGCTCCGGCCTGACGGCGGAGGACTGGCGTCTGTTGCAGCACACCGGCACCGTCCACCTGATGGTCATCTCCGGGCAGCACATCGCCCTGCTGTCCGGTTTCCTCTATGGCCTGGTGGCGCTGCTGGCCAGGCTCGGTGCCTGGCCGCAGCGTCTGCCGTGGTTGCCTTGCGCCTGCGCGCTGGCCCTGGGCGGCGCGCTGATCTATGGCCTGCTGGCCGGGTTCGAGGTGCCGGTGCGCAGGGCCTGCGTGATGGTTGCCCTGGTGCTGTTGTGGCGCCTGCGCTTTCGTCACCTGGGCGCTGCCTGGCCACTGTTGGCGGCCCTGCTGGTGGTGCTGTTGCTGGAGCCGCTGGCGTCCCTGCAGCCGGGCTTCTGGTTGTCGTTCTCGGCGGTCGCCGTGCTTGCGCTGGCCTTTGCCGGGCGGCTGGGTGCCTGGGGCTGGTGGCGCGGGCTGACACGTGCGCAATGGACCACGGCAATCGGCCTGTTGCCGATGATGTTGATCCTCGGGCTGCCGGTCAGCAGCAGCGGGCCTCTGGCCAATCTGCTCGCCGTGCCCTGGGTAGGGCTGGTGGTGGTGCCGCTGGCGCTGTTCGGTACGCTGCTGTTGCCGGTGCCTCTGCTCGGCGAGTGCTTGCTGTGGCTGGCCGGCGGGGCATTGCAGCTGCTCTTCGCGCTGCTCGGCCTGATCGCCGGCTGGTTGCCCGCCTGGCTGCCCAGCGAGTTACCGTGGTGGGTCTGGTCGTTGGCGGCGCTGGGTGCCGCGTTGCTGTTGCTGCCTGCCGGTGTGCCACTGCGCTTGCCGGGGCTGGCGCTGCTGCTGCCCGCGCTGCTGGTACCGGCGCAAGGGCCCGAGGACGGGCAGGCCGACGTCTGGGTCCTGGATGTCGGCCAGGGCTTGTCGGTTCTGGTGCGGACCCGCGAGCACAGCCTGCTGTACGACGCCGGGCCGCGCTTCGGCGACTTCGACAGCGGCGAACGTATCGTCCTGCCGTCGCTGCGTGCGCTGAACCTCCGGCGGCTCGACCTGCTGCTGGTCAGCCACGCCGACAACGATCATGCCGGTGGGGCGGCGGCCGTGGCGGCTGGCATGCCGGTGGCGCGGGTCATCAGTGGCGAGCCGGCGCGTCTCGCGCGAAGCCTGGCTGCCGAGGTCTGTGAGTCCGGGCGCAGTTGGCAGTGGGATGGCGTGACCTTCAGGTTGTGGCAATGGCCGCAGGCGGCGCCAGGCAACCCGCGTTCCTGCGTCTTGCAGGTGGAGGCCGAGGGGGAACGCTTGCTGTTGACCGGCGACATCGATGCCGCGGCCGAACAGGCGCTGGTGCAATCGGGCTTCCCGCTGGCGTCGCACTGGCTGCTGGCTCCGCACCACGGCAGCCGCAGTTCCTCCAGCCAGCGCTTCATCGACGCGGTCGGGCCGCAGCACGTGCTGATCACGCGCAGCCGGCACAATGCCTTCGGCCATCCGCACCCGCAGGTGCTGGCACGTTACCGGGCGGCGGGCGTGGCGGTGCATGACACCGCGTATGCCGGTGCGCTGCATCTGCGCCTGGGCAAGTGGCTCGCACCGCGCGGGTTGCGAAGCGAGGCACGCTTCTGGCGGGAAAAATGAGAACGGCGGCGGTCGGCGGGTGACCCACCCTATGCTAGAGTGGCGCCACTTTTTCGAGGGGGAATCTCTACCGTGTGGGAACTGGTCAAAGCTGGCGGCTGGATGATGCTGCCGATCATTCTCTGTTCCATCGCTGCTGCCGGTATCGTTGCCGAGCGCCTGTGGACCCTGCGGCCCGCCCGCGTCACGCCGGCCAATCTGCTGGCCCAGGTATGGCGCTGGATCAAGGACAAGAAACTGAACAACCAGAAGCTCAAGGAGCTGCGTGAGCATTCGCCGCTCGGGCAGATCCTGGCTGCTGGCCTGGCCAACTCCAAGCATGGTCGCGAGATCATGAAGGAGTGCATCGAAGAGGCCGCCGCCCGCGTCATTCATGATCTGGAGCGCTACCTCAACGCCCTCGGCACCATCGCCGGCATCGCACCGTTGCTCGGCCTGCTCGGTACCGTGCTGGGCATGATCGAAATCTTCAGCTCCTTCATGGGCGCGGGCATGGCCAATGCGCCGATGCTCGCCGGCGGTATCTCCAAGGCGCTGATCACCACTGCGGCAGGCCTGATCGTGGCGATCCCGGCGCTGTTCTTCCACCGCTACCTGCAACGTCGTGTCGACGAGTTGGTGGTGGGCATGGAGCAGGAGGCGATCAAGCTGGTGGAGATGGTGCAAGGTGACCGTGACGTCGACCTGGGCGAGGGCAAGGCGTGAAATTCCGGCGCAAACCGCGGGAGAACGTCGAGATCAACCTGGCCTCGTTGATCGACGTGGTGTTCATCCTGCTGCTGTTCTTCGTGGTCACCACCACCTTCACCCGTGAGACCCAGCTCAAGGTCGATCTGCCCGAGGCGGTCAGTGGCACGCCACCGGAGCAGACCGAGCTCAAGCAGGTCGAAGTGCTGATCGCTGCCGACGGCGCCTACTCGGTGAACGGCAAGGCCCTGCTGGAAAGCAACCTGAGCAACCTGATGGCGGCGCTGCAGAAAGAGTCCGATGGTGACAACAGCCTGCCGCTGATCATCAGCGCCGATGGCAAGACCCCGCATCAGGCGGTGATCACGGCCATGGATGCCGCCGGCAAGCTGGGCTTCGCACACCTGCGCATGACCACGGTGGAAGCACAGGAAGCGCCCTGATTGAGCGCCGCCGATCGCTTGCTCGAGGCCTGGTACCGCGGCCACCCGGCGCTGGCGCTGCTGCGCCCGCTGGAGTGGCTGTACCGCCGCGTGGTGCAGGGCAAGCGCGCGCGTTTCCTGGCGGGCGAGGGTGACATCTACCGCGCCCCCGTGCCGGTGCTGGTGGTGGGCAACGTCACCGTCGGCGGCACTGGCAAGACCCCGCTGATCCTCTTTCTCATCGAACATTGCCGGGCTCGCGGCCTCAGGGTCGGTGTGGTCAGTCGTGGCTATGGCGCCACGCCGCCGAGCCTGCCCTGGCGTGTGCGTGCCGAGCAGCCTGCGGCGCAGGCCGGTGACGAGCCGCTGTTGATCGTGCAGCGCACGGATGTGCCGCTGATGATCGACCCGGACCGCAGTCGCGCCGTGCGGGCGCTGCTGGCCGAGGAACCGCTGGACCTGATCCTCTGTGACGACGGCCTGCAGCACTATCGCCTGGCGCGCGACCTGGAACTGGTGCTGATCGATGCCGCGCGCGGCCTGGGCAATCGCCGCTGCCTGCCGGCGGGGCCGCTGCGCGAGCCTGCCGAGCGTCTGCAGGCGGTCGATGCGGTGCTGTACAACGGCGCCGAGGCGGATCGCGCCGACGGCTACGCCTTCCAGCTGCAGCCCAGTGCGCTGGTCAACCTGGCCAGCGGCGAGCGCGTCGCTCTCGAACATTTTCCGGCGGGGCAGGCGGTGCATGCAGTGGCCGGCATCGGCAATCCGCAGCGTTTCTTCAACACCCTCGAAGCGCTAAACTGGCGTCCGGTTCCGCACCCCTTCGCCGACCATGCCCAGTACGATCTGGCGCAGCTCAGCTTCGAGCCATCGCTGCCGCTGCTGATGACGGAGAAGGATGCGGTGAAATGCCGGGCCTTCGCCGCCGCCGACTGGTGGTATCTGGCTGTCGATGCCGTGCCCACGCAGGCCTTCGTCGACTGGCTGGATGCGGAGCTGACCCGTCTCATACCGGGGTCTTCGTAACCCCATCCAAGGACTGCGTCATGGACCTCAAACTGCTCGATATCCTCGCCTGCCCGATCTGCAAGGGCCCGCTGCAGCTCTCCGAAGACAAGACCGAACTGATCAGCAAGGGCGCCGGCGTGGCCTACCCGATTCGCGATGGCATTCCGGTGATGCTGGAGAGCGAAGCCCGTACCCTGACCACTGACGAGCGTCTGGACAAGTAAATGAGCGCTGCCTTCACTGTCGTCATTCCCGCCCGTTATGCCTCCACCCGCCTGCCAGGCAAGCCGCTGCAGGACATCGCCGGCAAGCCCATGGTCCAGCATGTCTGGGAGCAGGCGCGCAAGAGTTCGGCCAGCCGGGTGGTGATCGCCACCGACGACGCCCGCATCGTCGAGGCCTGTACCGCGTTCGGCGCCGAGGTGCTGCTGACCCGCGAGGATCACAACTCCGGCACCGACCGCCTGGCCGAGGTCGCCACCCAGCTCGGATTGTCCGCCGATGCCATCGTGGTCAACGTGCAGGGCGACGAACCGCTGATTCCGCCGCTGATCATCGATCAGGTGGCGGCCAACCTGGCGGCCAATCCGCAGGCCGGCATCGCCACGCTGGCGGAGCCGATCGAGGATGTCGTGGCGCTGTTCAACCCCAACGTGGTCAAGGTGGTGGCCGACAAGAACGGTCTGGCCCTGACCTTCAGCCGTGCGCCGCTGGCCTGGGCGCGCGATGCCTTCGCCAAGGACCGCGACGTGCTGCCGCAAGGCGTGCCGTACCGCCGTCACATCGGTATCTACGCCTACCGTGCCGGTTTCCTGCATGACTTCGTCGCCTGGGGCCCGTGCTGGCTGGAAGACACCGAGTGCCTGGAGCAGCTGCGCGCGCTCTACAACGGCGTGCGCATCCATGTCGCCGACGCCCTCGAAGCGCCGGCCGCCGGTGTGGACACCGCCGAAGACCTGGAACGGGTTCGTCACCTGCTGGGGGCCTGATGAAGGTTCTCTTCGTTTGCCTGGGCAACATCTGCCGCTCGCCCACCGCCGAAGGCGTCTTCCGTCACAAGCTGCGCGCAGCCGGTCTGGAAGGGCAGGTGCAGGTGGACTCCGCCGGCACCGGTGACTGGCACGTGGGCAAGGCGCCGGACAGCCGCACCCGCCAGGCGGCGCAGCGTCGCGGCTATGACCTGTCGGCGCAGCGTGCACGCCAGGTCGAGGTCGCAGACTTTCAGCGCTTCGACCTGATCCTGGCCATGGACCAGAGCAACCTGCGCAATCTGCAGGCGCTGCGTCCGGCCGGCGCCCGTGCCGACCTCGATCTGTATCTGCGTCGTTTCGACCTGGCTCTGGACGAGGTGCCGGACCCGTACTACGGCGGTGAGGATGGCTTCGAGCAGGTGCTGGACCTGATCGAGCAGGCCAGCGATGCATTGCTGATCGAGATCAAGGGGCGCCTGTGACACTCAACCTGCAGAGCGACATGTCGCTCAAGCCGTTCAACAGTTTTGGCGTCGATGTGCGTGCGCGGCTGTTCGCCGAGGCGCATGACGATGCCGAGGTGCGCGAGGCGCTGAGCCTGGCCGAACAACGGGGCCTGCCCCTGCTGGTGGTCGGCGGTGGCAGTAACCTGCTGCTGACGGGCGATGTCGAGGCGCTGGTGCTGCGTATGGCCAGTCGTGGCCTGCGGGTTCTCGACGATGCTGGCGAGCAGGTGCTGGTCGAGGCCGAGGCCGGCGAACCCTGGCATCCGTTCGTGCAGTGGAGTCTGGCGCAGGGCTTCAGTGGCCTGGAGAACCTCAGCCTGATTCCCGGCACTGTCGGTGCTGCGCCGATGCAGAACATCGGTGCCTATGGCGTGGAGGTCAAGGACCTGTTCGCTGGGCTGACCGCGCTGGATCGCCACAGCGGCGAGTTGCGCGAGTTCGCGCTGGAGGAGTGTGCCTTTGCCTACCGCGACAGCCTGTTCAAGCGTGAGGCCGGGCGCTGGTTGATCCTGCGCGTGCGTTTTTGCCTGGCTCGCCAGGCCGCGCTGCGTCTGGACTATGGTCCGGTGCGCCAGCGCCTGGTTGAAATGGGGATCGAGGTGCCGACGGCGAGTGATGTCAGTCGGGCGATCTGCGCCATTCGCAGCGAGAAACTGCCGGACCCGGCCGAGCTGGGCAACGCCGGCAGCTTCTTCAAGAACCCGGTGGTGTCGTTCGAACTGGCCGAGCGCATTCGTGCGCAGCACGCCGATCTGGTCAGCTATCCGGCGGGCGATGGCCTGGTCAAGCTGGCGGCCGGCTGGCTGATCGAGCGGGCAGGGTGGAAGGGCTTTCGTGACGGGGATGCCGCAGTGCATCGCCTGCAGGCGCTGGTGCTGGTCAACCATGGCCACGCCACGGGCGCGCAACTGTTGGCCCTGGCACAGCGCATCCAGGGCGATGTGCTGGCGCGATTCGGCGTCGCCCTGGAAATCGAACCCAACGTTCTCTGACGTGCTCCTGGAGCATGCGCTGCTCCAGGCACTTCACTCGCGGTGGCGGAAAGCGGACATGAAAAAGGGGATGCCTAGGCATCCCCTTTTTGCGTACCGCCGGAGGATCAAACCTGAGGCTTGATCTCCTCCTTCTCGGCGGCCGCTTCTTCTTCCGGCTGTGCCTGTTCTACCGCTTCGCTCGCAACCTGCTCGCTGGCAGCAGGGGCCGCTTCAGCGCTCGGCTCGACGGCAGGGGCTGCCTCTTCGCTTTCGCTTGCAGTGGCGCTCGGCTCTTCAACCGGGGCGCTTTCCACGACTACCGGCTCGTTCTGCTCGGCCGGTGCGGCGGCGGCAGCTTCGGCGGCTTCACGGGCCAGGCGCTCGGCTTCGCGCTGACGACGACGCACTTCGCGCGGGTCGTTCGAGGCACGGCCGGTGGCATTGGCCGGAACTGCTTCCGCTGCCGGAGCGACTTCCTCGGCTACTGCCGGAGCAGGTTCCTGGGCGGCTTCGACGACCGGCTCGGGCTGTGCAGCCGGCTCGACAGCAGGGGCTTCGACGGCTGCCGGCTCTTCGGCTGCAGCGGCAGGGGCTGCCTCGACCGCCGGTTCGGCGACCACAGCGCTCTCAACCACGTCGCTCGCTGGGGCTTCGGCTGGCGTCTCGACCGGCTGTGCGGCAGGCGCTTCAGCCTCGACGGCCTCGATTGCTGGCGCTTCTGCGGCCGGCGCTTCGCTGGCGACGGCTTCGCTGTTGTCGACGCTTTCTGCTACGACCGCAGCGGCAGTGGCGACTGCGACCGGGGTGGCGGCCTGGGCGTCGTTGCCAGCGGCTTCGCTGTTCTCGGCGCTCTCGATCAGGTTGCCATCGGCATCACGCTGACGCTCGCGACGGTTGCTGCGGCGACGCTGACCGCGAGAGCGACGACGCGGGCGCTCGCCTTCACCGTTACCCTGCTCGTCGTCTTGCAGTTGCTCTTCGTTCGGCAGCGCTTCGTCCTGTACTGCCTCGGCCTGCTCGGCGCGCGGCTGGCGCTCCTCGCGTGGCGGACGCTGACGCTCCTGGCGCTCGCCGCGTGGCTGGCGCTCGGCGCGCTGCTCTTCGCGTTGCTCGTTGCCAGCGTCCAGCGGCTCGCGCAGTTCGCGCACGCGCTCTTCACGCGGGGCACGCTCTTCGCGCGGCTTGCGCTCGCGACGGTTCTCCTGGCCTTCGCGCGGTGCGCGTTCTTCACGCGGAGCACGCTCTTCGCGCGGCTGGCGCTCTTCACGGGGCTCACGGGCCTGACGCTCTTCACGCGGGGCGCGCTCTTCACGAGGCTTGCGCTCGTCGTCACCACGGCGACCGCCGCGGTTACGGCTCTGCTGGCGACCGTTGCGACGCTCTTCGCGCGGCGGACGCTCCTTGCTCTTCTTCTCGACCACCGCCGGCTGGACTTCTTCTTCCTTGCCGGCGAACAGGCTGACCAGCGACTTCACCAGGCCCTTGAACAGGCTCGGCTCCGGTGCGCTGACGGGGGCCAGCGGCGCCTGCGCCTGCGGCTCGGCGGCGACCGGCGCGTTGCTGCGCGGTGCGGCCTTGATCGCGGCTTCCTGGCGAACCAGGGTGCGGGTGGCGGCGGCGGGGTGGGCGGCTGCGTCCTCGGCCTCGGTGGTGGCGGCGATTTCGTAGCTGGTCTGGCTGCTCAGGGCTTCCGGACTGTCGTCACGCAGGCGCTGGACTTCGAAGTGCGGCGTTTCCAGGTGATCGTTCGGCAGGATCACGATGCGCGCGCGGGTGCGCAGTTCGATCTTGGTGATCGAGTTGCGCTTCTCGTTGAGCAGGAAGGCGGCGACCGGGATCGGTACCTGGGCGCGGACTTCGGCGGTGCGATCCTTCAGCGCTTCTTCTTCGATCAGGCGCAGGATGGCCAGCGACAGGGATTCGACGTCGCGGATGATGCCTTGACCGTTGCAGCGCGGGCAGACGATGCCGCTGGTCTCGCCGAGGGATGGACGCAGGCGCTGACGGGACATTTCCAGCAGGCCGAAGCGCGAGATGCGGCCAACCTGAACGCGGGCGCGGTCGGCTTCCAGGGCTTCGCGGACTTTCTCTTCCACGGCGCGCTGGTTCTTCGCCGGGGTCATGTCGATGAAGTCGATGACGATCAGGCCGCCGATATCACGCAGGCGCAGCTGGCGGGCGATTTCCTCGGCCGCTTCCAGGTTGGTCTGCAGGGCGGTTTCTTCGATGTCGCTGCCTTTGGTGGCGCGCGCCGAGTTGATGTCGATGGACACCAGGGCTTCGGTCGGGTCGATGACGATGGAGCCGCCGGACGGCAGCTTCACTTCTCGCTGGAAGGCGGTTTCGATCTGGCTTTCGATCTGGAAGCGGTTGAACAGCGGCACGCTGTCTTCGTACAGCTTGATCTTGCTGGCGTACTGCGGCATCACCTGCTGGATGAAGGACAGGGCTTCTTCCTGGGCTTCGACGCTGTCGACCAGCACTTCGCCGATGTCCTGGCGCAGGTAGTCGCGGATGGCGCGGATGATGACGTTGGATTCCTGGTAGATCAGGAACGGGGCAGGGCGGCTGGTGGAGGCTTCCTTGATGGCGCTCCACAGTTGCAGCAGGTAATCGAGGTCCCACTGCATTTCTTCGCTGGAGCGGCCCAGACCGGCGGTGCGCACGATCAGGCCCATGTCGGCCGGAGCGTCGAGGCCATTGAGCGCTTCACGCAGTTCGTTGCGCTCTTCGCCTTCGATGCGGCGGCTGATGCCACCTGCACGCGGGTTGTTCGGCATCAGGACCAGGTAGCGGCCGGCCAGGCTGATGAAGGTGGTCAGGGCCGCGCCCTTGTTACCGCGTTCTTCCTTCTCGACCTGGACGATGACTTCCTGGCCTTCCTTGAGTACGTCCTTGATATTGACGCGGCCGCCTTCAGGGGCCTTGGAGAAGTATTCGCGAGAGATTTCTTTGAGGGGGAGGAAACCGTGACGTTCGGAACCGAAATCGACGAAGGCGGCTTCAAGGCTGGGTTCGACGCGAGTGATACGGCCTTTGTAGATGTTGGCCTTCTTCTGTTCGCGGGCGCCGGACTCGATGTCCAGGTCGTAGAGTTTTTGGCCATCTACCAGGGCAACACGCAACTCTTCGGGCTGAGTCGCGTTAATCAGCATTCTTTTCATGTGGTACCAATGGGCTCCGGGCTAGCGGAAGCCACGTTAGGCACACACGACTATCAGAGTCGGTGTCAGGCGCGTCAGAAACGGTCGTAAATCGTTCCACTGTCTAGCGACGGTCGGCCATCGAGGGCCGCGGTCGCGACGGACGTCTCCTGCTTGCTGTGGTGACAGAAAGCACTCAGTCAGGAGGAGGAATCAACTGGCGGAAGCGGACGAGATGAGGCGTCTTTGATCAAGCTATGAGCTACGCAGTCCGACAGTTGTACATCTCCACCCTACACGTATCGCTGAAAATCGGGTGCCGCGCGCGGATTCCGCAGCGGTTGTCAGTTACCGCGACCGCCCCACTGGGCGAGTCGCGCATCATACTCAAGGCGTTGTTTCCGAATTCTTCACGGCCTTTTGCGGCCTTCTAACACTGAACAATCCGTCGGACGGCCTCACGTCCTGAAAGGGTTGCGCGGGCAGGGGATGGCAAGTTTGGCGATCATCCGCAAGCCAGGCCACTTTTGGCGGCGTTCGCGACTATAGCAGCAATGATTAAGTGCTTCAATTCCATAAAAAATTGTTATGATTGCGCGATGACTACTCCTGCCTCTCCAACCTCCGGCGTCCAGCTGATCGAGGTTGCACCGGAACTCGCCGGCCAACGCATCGACAATTTCCTCCGGACACAGCTCAAGGGCGTGCCCAAGACCCTGATTTACCGCATCCTGCGCAAGGGCGAGGTGCGCGTGAACAAGGGGCGCATCAAGCCCGAGTACAAACTGCAGGCTGGCGACGTGGTGCGGGTGCCGCCGTTGCGCCTGGCCGAGCGCGATGAACCCGAGCCGCTGGCTCAGGGCCTGCTGGAGCGCCTTGAAGCGGCCATCGTCTACGAGGACAAGGCGCTGATCGTGCTGAACAAGCCGGCGGGTATCGCCGTGCATGGTGGCAGCGGCCTGAACTATGGGGTGATCGAGGCGTTTCGCCAGCTGCGCCCCGATGCCAAGGATCTGGAGCTGGTGCACCGCCTGGATCGTGATACCTCGGGTCTGTTGATGATCGCCAAGAAACGCAGCATGCTGCGTCATCTGCATGAGGCGCTGCGCGGTGATGGCGTCGACAAGCGCTACATGGCGCTGGTGCGCGGGCACTGGGCGACGGCCAAGAAACAGGTCAATGCGCCGCTGCAGAAGAGCAACCTGCGTTCCGGCGAGCGCATGGTCGAGGTCGATGGTGAAGGCAAGGAGGCGCTGACGCTGTTCCGCGTGCTGCGCCGCTTCGGTGACTTCGCCACCCTGGTCGAGGCCAAGCCGGTCACCGGGCGCACCCACCAGATCCGCGTGCATGCCAAGCATGCCGGGCACTCCATCGCCGGTGATTCCAAGTACGGCGATGACGAATTCACGCGCGAGATTCGCGAGCTGGGCGGCAAGCGCCTGTTCCTGCATGCCTACGAGCTGCATGTGCCGCTGCCGGATGGTGGCGTGCTGAAGCTCGAGGCACCGGTGGACGAGGTGTGGGCCAGGACCCTGGAGCGTCTGAGTGCCTGACTATCAACTGTTGGTCTTCGATTGGGATGGCACGCTGGTCGACTCCATCGGCCGCATCGTCGAGGCCATGCATCGCGCTGCCGATATCACCGGCGTGCCGCGCTGCAGCGATGTGGCGGTGCGCGGCATCATCGGTCTGGAGTTGGGGGTGGCGATCGGCACGCTCTATCCGGAACTCGATGAACCGTTGCGCATCGAAGCCATTCGGCGCGCCTACAGCGAGCAGTACCTGGCGCTGGAAACCGAGCCGTCGCCGCTGTTCGATGGCGTGCGCGAGTCGCTCGAAGTCTTTCGCGAGCAGGGCTATCGTCTGGCGGTCGCGACCGGCAAGGGGCGCAAGGGGCTGCATCGGGTGCTGGCGGACAAGGGCTGGCTGGACTACTTCGATATCACCCGCTGCGCTGACGAGACGGCGAGCAAGCCGGATCCGCTGATGCTGCACGAGATTCTTGCGCATTGCCGGGTGCAGCCCGAGCGGGCGTTGATGGTGGGGGATTCGACCTTCGACCTGCTCATGGCGCGCAACGCCGGAATGGACGCGGTAGCGGTCGGTTTCGGTGCCCAGCCATTGTCGGTTCTGCGTGAATGTGCGCCGCGTTTGGCAATCAACGAGTTCAATGAGCTGCGCGCGTGGCTGGAAGGCCGCCCTGCGCAGCATCCTTCAGAGGTGAGTGAGCATGTCGGATGAGTGGAAGTCATCGTCGTCGTCGGGCGAGGATGCCAAGAGCTGGAAACTGCTTGAGAAAACCCTGCTTTCAAGCGTGCAGGAGCAGCGTCGGTCCCGGCGCTGGGGGATCTTTTTCAAGCTGCTGACCTTCATCTATCTGTTCGGTGCGCTGGCGCTGGTGTTGCCGGCGCTCGACCTGAAGTCGGCCTCGACCACGACGGCGCACACGGCGCTGATCGAGATTCGCGGCATGATCGCCGACCGTGAGGAAGCCAGCGCCGACAAGGTGGTGGGCAGCCTGCGTGCGGCGTTCGAGGACAGCAACACCAAGGGTGTGATCCTGCGTATCAACAGCCCGGGCGGCAGTCCCGTGCAGTCGGGCTACATCTATGACGAGATTCGTCGCCTGCGTGGCGAGTACCCGCAGACCAAGGTCTACGCGGTGATCAGCGATCTCGGGGCATCCGGCGCCTACTACATCGCCAGTGCGGCGGACGAGATCTACGCCGACAAGGCCAGTCTGGTCGGCTCGATCGGGGTCACGGCGGCCAGTTTCGGCTTCGTCGATACCATGGAGAAGCTGGGTGTCGAGCGTCGCGTCTACACCTCCGGCGAGCACAAGGCCTTTCTCGACCCGTTCCAGCCGCAGAAGGAAGAGGAAACACGCTTCTGGAAGACCGTGCTGGAAACCACGCACCGTCAGTTCATCGACAGCGTGAAGAAGGGGCGGGGTGAGCGACTCAAGGCGGATGAGCATCCCGAGCTGTTCTCCGGCCTGATCTGGTCCGGCGAGCAGGCTCTGCAGCTGGGTCTGATCGATGCCCTGGGCAGTGCCAGCTATGTGGCGCGCGAGGTGATCGGCGAGAAGGAAATGGTCGACTACACCCAGCGTGACACGCCGTTCGATCGCTTCGCCAAGCGTCTGGGTACCAGTGTGGCGGATCGCATCGCGCTGTGGATGGGCTTCCAGGGGCCGACACTGCGCTGAGGAATGCTCCCGTAGGGCGGGTGTGGCCCGCCAGTCTCGGTCGGCGGCTTGCGCCCGCCCTACGGTATCTCGACGCCCTCGTTGAGCAGCATGTCCACCAGGCGGATCAGTGGCAGGCCGACCAGGCTGGTGGCGTCTTCGCCTTGCGTGCTGCGGAACAGGCTGATGCCCAGGCCCTCGGATTTGAAGCTGCCGGCGCAGTCGAAAGGTTGCTCGCGCTGCAGGTAGCGCAGGATCTGTCCGTCATCGAGCGGACGAAAATGCACGGTGAAGGGAACACAGTCGACCTGGCATCGACCGCTGCCGGTATCGAGCAGGGCCAGGCCGGTGAGAAAGGTTACACTGCTGCCGCTGGCGGCGCGCAGTTGCTGCTGGGCCCTCGGCAGGTCATGGGGTTTGCCGAGAATCTGGTCGTCGCTGAGGATGGCGACCTGATCCGAGCCGATGATCAGGTGGCCGGGGTGCTGGTCGGCCAATGCGCGGGCCTTTGCCTCGGCCAGGCGTCTGACCAGGTCGATGCCGGTTTCGCCTGCCAGGCGGGTTTCGTCGATGCTCGGCGACTGCCAGGTGAAGGGCAGTTGCAGGCGGTCGAGCAGTTCGCGGCGGTAGGGCGAGCTGGAGGCGAGCAGCAGCGCGGGCATGTTCTCTTCCTTATATAGGTGGGCGAGAAATTCTACTGGTCGTGCCTGGGTGAATACAGGCTCAATTTCCTTTGACACGGGCAGGGTGCATCCCTAGAATGCTGCGCCTATGTTGAATGGGCCGATTCCACCTCACGTTGATCCGCGCAAGCTCGCCGACCGCGAAGCTACCCTCGAAGGGCAGCTCGAACTGGCCAGCCTGCCGCGTCTCTGCGACCCGCTTGCCGATACGGCGGGCGCGGTGCAGGCGAAGTTTCACTTCGGGCGTGACGAGCAGAAAACTGTGGTGATCCGCAGTGAGCTCGAGGTTGAGGTCAAAATGGTCTGCCAGCGTTGTCTGGAGCTGGTCGCGCTACCCATCCGCAGCGAATGTGAATACGCGGTGGTCCGGGTTGGAGCGAACACTCAGTCCTTGCCGAAGGGCTACGACGTGCTGGAAGTGGGTGAGGAGCCGCTGGAGCTGCTCGGTCTGGTCGAGGATGAATTGCTTCTCGCCCTGCCGATCGTTCCTGCTCACGCCCCAGGTGATTGCCAGCAGCCGGACGGTCTCGATGAGCCCGAGCCGGGCGAGGACGAGGTATCGCGGTCCAACCCGTTCAGTGTATTGGCGCAGTTAAAGCGTGACCCAAACGTTTAGGAGTTAATGAGTTATGGCTGTTCAGCAGAACAAAAAATCCCGTTCCGCCCGCGATATGCGCCGTTCGCACGACGCACTCGAGGCCAGCGCCCTGTCCGTAGAGAAGAGCACCGGTGAAGTTCACCTGCGCCACCACGTTTCTCCGGAAGGCGTATACCGCGGTCGTAAAGTGATCGACAAGGGCGCTGACGAGTAATCCTTGTCCGCCTCGATCATCGCGATTGATGCAATGGGTGGGGACTTCGGTCCCCACTGCATTGTTCCGGCCTGCATTTCCGCGCTGGCCGAGTTCCCCTCGCTACACCTGACCCTCGTCGGTCAAGCTCCCCTCATCGAAGAACAGCTCGCTCGCCAGTCCGGCGTCGATCGCGCGCGCCTGCAGGTTCATCACGCCAGTGAAGTGATCGCCATGGACGAGCGTCCGGCTCAGGCGCTGCGCGGCAAGCCCGATGCTTCGATGCGCGTGGCGCTGGAGCTGGTGCGGCAGCGTCAGGCGCACGCCTGCGTCAGTGCCGGCAACACCGGTGCGCTGATGGCGTTGTCGCGCTATCTGCTCAAGACCCTGCCGGGGATCGATCGGCCGGCCATGGTCAGTCCGATACCCACCGAGCGTGGCCACTGCTACCTGCTGGACCTGGGCGCCAACGTCGACTGCAGCGCCGAGCACCTCTACCAGTTCGCCATCATGGGCGCGGTCGCGGCCGAGACGCTGGGTATCGTGCGGCCACGGGTGGCGCTGCTCAATGTCGGCACGGAAGACATCAAGGGCAATCAGCAGGTCAAGCTCGCCGCCAGCATGCTGCAGCAGGCGCATGGGCTGAACTTCGTCGGCTACATAGAGGGTGACGGTGTCTATCGCGGCGAGGCCGACGTGGTGGTGTGCGACGGTTTCGTCGGCAACATCCTGCTCAAGTCCAGCGAGGGGCTCGCGCGAATGGTCACCGGGCGGGTCGAGGCGCTGTTCAGGGAGGGGCTGTTCGCCCAGGCCATCGGTGCCCTGGCGATGCCTCTGCTGCGTCGCCTCAAGGCCGATCTGGCGCCGGCGCGGCACAATGGCGCGAGTTTTCTCGGGCTGCAGGGCATCGTCGTGAAGAGCCATGGCGCCGCCGGCCAGGAGAGTTTCCAGAGCGCCATTCGCTGCGCGCTGCGCGAGGTGCAGGAGAATCTGCCGCAGCGACTGCATGGTCGACTCGAGGACTTGTTGTTGTAGACTCGTCGCGTTTTCGCTGTGTGACGGGGCCGGAATGTGACCGCGGCGCGTAGCCTGTCATCCAACTGTCAGTTTGCTGCGCCAGGCTCGCCTGGCGCTGGTTTTTCGACTCAAGGGACTTATTCATGTCTGCATCCCTCGCATTCGTCTTCCCCGGTCAGGGTTCGCAAGCCCTGGCCATGCTCGCTGATCACGGTGCCCAGCAGAAGCTGGTGCTCGATACCTTCGGCGAGGCTTCCGAAGCCCTCGGCTACGACCTCTGGGCGCTGACCCAGCAAGGTCCGGAAGAGCAACTGAACCAGACCGACAAGACCCAGCCGGCCATCCTCACGGCCTCCATCGCCCTGTGGCGTCTGTGGCAGGCCGAGGGCGGCGCCAAGCCGGCATTCGTCGCCGGTCACAGCCTGGGTGAGTACTCCGCGCTGGTTGCCGCTGGCAGCATCGCGTTCGCCGATGCCGTGAAACTGGTCGAGCGCCGTGGTCAGCTGATGCAGCAGGCCGTGCCGGCCGGGCAGGGTGGCATGGCGGCGATTCTCGGTCTGGAGGACGCCGACGTGCTGGCCGCTTGTGCCGAGGCGGCGCAGGGTGACGTGGTCAGCGCGGTCAACTTCAACGCCCCGGGTCAGGTGGTGATTGCCGGTAGCGCCGCTGCCGTCGAGCGCGCCATCGAGGCCTGCAAGGCGCGTGGCGCCAAGCGCGCCATGGCGCTGCCGGTCAGCGTGCCGTCGCACTGCGCGCTGATGAAACCCGCCGCCGAGCGTTTCGCCGAGTCGGTCGAGGCGCTGAGCTGGCAGGCCCCGCAGATTCCGCTGGTGCAGAACGTCAGTGCTGCCGTGGTATCCGATCTGGCCACCCTGAAGGCCGACCTCCTGGCTCAGCTGTACAGCCCGGTGCGCTGGGTCGAGTCCATGGTGCGTCTGTCCGAACAGGGCGTGACCGATCTGGTCGAGTGCGGCCCGGGCAAGGTGCTCGGCGGTCTGAACAAGCGCTGCGTCAAGGGTATCAATACCCACAACCTGGATACCCCCGACGCCTTCGCTGCCGCTCGCGCTGCGCTGGCTTGAAACGGTTTTGGAAAGGAGAAGCACATGAGTCTGCAAGGTAAAGTCGCGCTGGTCACCGGCGCCAGCCGTGGTATCGGCCAGGCCATCGCTCTGGAGCTGGGCCGTCAGGGCGCCATCGTCATCGGTACCGCCACCAGCGCCTCGGGCGCCGAGCGTATTGCCGAAACCCTGAAGGCCAACGGTGTCGAAGGCGCCGGCCTGGTGCTCGACGTGAGCAACGACGAATCCGTTGCCAGCACCCTCGAACATATCCAGCAACATCTTGGCCAGCCGTTGATCCTGGTCAACAACGCCGGCATCACCCGTGACAACCTGATGCTGCGCATGAAGGACGACGAGTGGTTCGACGTCATCAATACCAACCTGAACAGCCTCTACCGCCTGTCCAAGGCCGTGCTGCGTGGCATGACCAAGGCGCGTTTCGGGCGCATCATCAACATCGGTTCCGTCGTTGGGGCCATGGGCAACGCCGGGCAGGTCAACTACGCTGCTGCCAAGGCCGGCCTGGAAGGTTTCAGCCGCGCACTGGCGCGTGAAGTGGGTTCCCGTGGTATCACGGTCAACTCGGTGGCTCCTGGTTTCATCGACACCGACATGACTCGCGAGCTGCCGGAAGCCCAGCGCGATGCGCTGTTGACGCAGATTCCGCTGGGTCGTCTGGGGCAGGCCGAAGAGATCGCCAAGGTGGTCGGTTTCCTGGCTTCCGATGGCGCAGGTTACGTCACCGGGGCTACTATCCCGGTGAATGGCGGTATGTACATGAGCTGAATGTGACGCGAGCCATCAGAAAACTGTCATAGTCGCTGTCTAAAATCCGTTATAAAGCTGCAACAGGTTTATAGACAGATCGTTGAAGTGTTCCTGGGGGCTCCCCGGCATTCAGCTTGAAATGCTAAAAACCCTTTCTATACACTTGGCCGCTACCAGCTGCCTGGATTTGTCCAATTAGGAGTGAAAACAAGGTATGAGCACCATCGAAGAACGCGTCAAGAAAATCGTTGCCGAGCAACTTGGCGTTAAAGAAGAGGAAGTAACCAACAGCGCT
>MDSZ01080204.1_pt1 | contig 52182 bp, 54 predicted proteins | sample 811201 | NCBI WGS metagenome assembly MDSZ01 (sample SAMN05326647, study PRJNA326480) | marine metagenome | isolation source: seawater | place: Indian Ocean: North | collected 2010
CAGCCATTTGATCATAAACCTTTCTAAGTGCAGGTGCCATTTTATTAACTAAAGTTCCAGCAACGATCATTACATCAGATTGTCTAGGACTAGGTCTAAAAAGCATACCAAATCTATCAAGGTCATATCTTGATGCTCCAGCATGCATCATCTCAACTGCACAACAAGCTAAACCAAAAGTCATTGGCCACATAGATCCAGTTCTAGCCCAATCAAAAAGACTTTCAGAGTCAGCTAAAACAAAGCCATCTTTTTTTATATTTTCTAATCCCATTCTAGTGCACCTTTTTTCCACTCATAAATAAAACCAACAAGTAAAATAAAAATAAATATACCCATAGCTATGAATCCTTCATACCCAATGTGATCAAGCACTACAGCCCATGGAAATAAGAATGCAATTTCTAAATCAAAAATAATAAAAAGAATTGCAACAAGATAAAACCTGACATCAAATTTCATTCTACTGTCATTAAAAGGTTCAAATCCACATTCATAAGGTGAATTTTTCTCTTTATCTGGGTTAGACCCGCCAAAGAAAAATCCAGCACTCAACATTACAACTGCAAACATTGATGCAAGAATCAAAAAAATTAATATTGGTAGGTATTCAAACAACATAGCTTATTATATCCTATATATAGTCAAATACTAATATACATTCACAGCATATAATTATGAAAAAAGGCGATTTAGAAACACTAGAAAATGTAGGAGAAAGTATAATATCCTGTATTAACAATGGAGTTCATGACAGAAAATCTGATTTTCATACATTTACCCTATGCACAGGATTTAAAAGCATTTCTGGCAGAACAGTCGTAATAAGAGGATATGATTCAAAAAAAAATATAATTATATTTCACTCAAATTACTCGTCAGAAAAAATCAATGAAATTAAAGATAACCCTAAAGTGTGTTGTGTTTTTTATAGCAGAAAAGATAAAATTCAAATGCGATGTTATGGTATAGCTGAACTTAACTATCAGAATGATCAAACAAAAACATCATGGGCCAAGATGGGTCATATGTCAAAAGAGTGTTATTTCCAAAATCCATTGCCCGGAACAAAGTTAAAAGATTTCAATTCATTTACAACATCTCCATTGACTACAGAAAGTAAATATTTTTGCGTCGTTACAATAAAGATTGATAAAATAGACTGGTTATATTTAAAAAGAGAGGGTCATAGAAGAGCTAAGATTTATTTGAATAACATTGCTCAAAGTCATTGGTTAAGCCCGTGAATGCCGATGGCCGGACTCGAACCGGCACGACTCTCGCCACTGCCCCCTCAAGACAGCGTGTCTACCAATTCCACCACATCGGCTATTGCGGTTTATCAAAATCTTGTTTTTTTTCGATGACTTCTTCAGTTTTAGAATCTTCAATGAGACTAGTTGGTGCTCCAGGTTTATTCGATGAAATATAAGCAAGCGAAAGACTAGTAACAAAGAAGCTCAGAGCAATTATAGTTGTGAGTTTGTTTAAAAACGTTGCACTTCCTCTTGCACCGAAGACGGTTGAGGAGGCACCAGATCCAAAAGCAGCACCGGCATCCGCTCCTTTACCTTGTTGAATAAGAACTAATATTATTAATATAACTGCCAGTAGAATATGAATTGTAAGTAAAGCTGTTTGCATTGTGTATTTATCTCAAATTGTTGAACAAATATCAATAAATTTTTTTGAATCTAATGATGATCCGCCTACTAATAGACCATCTATATTATCGATACAAAGCAAAGATTTTGAATTATCTGGTGAAACGCTACCACCATATAGCAATTTCACACGAGATAGCATAGAAGCTTTGTTTTTTAAATTACTTCTTATGAAATTGAATATATATCCTAATTCACTCTGTGTTGGTACTAATCCTGTTCCTATAGCCCAAACTGGTTCATAAGCAATTATAATATTATTTATATTTTTCATAACACTAGACATATTTTGTTCAATTGACTTGAGTTGTCTCTTCAGTATTATTTTTGTTTTTTTATCCTTATACTGTCTCAAAGTCTCACCAATACAATATATAATTTTAATTTTTTTCGATAATAACTTTTGAATCTTCACATTTATTACTTTTTCATCTTCATGCATGATATGTCTTCTTTCTGAATGACCAACAAGACAATAGTCAATGCTTGCATCTTTTAGCATGCTAGCTGAGACCTCTCCCGTGTATGCTCCGCCATCAAACTGAGAAACATCCTGAGCTCCTATCTTTATTGGAGAGTTTTTAATTAATCCTTTGATTTGCTGCAGATGAATGTAAGGTGGGAATAAGATAAGATTATTTTTTTTGCTGCATTTTGAGTATTCCTTTAGAATAGCTTTTGTAAGTAAAGTATTGGATTTTATTGACCCGTTCTGCTTCCAATTACCTGCAATTATTTTTTTCATCATTTCAATATTTTGTCTAGTAGACTTTCGGCCTGTAATATGACTTCATTATTTTTATGCTCAAGTAATATTCTTACCATAGACTGTGTTCCAGATTTTCTTATAAGAATTCTACCATGATCTAAAAATAATTCTCTTAATTTTATAAATATTTGTTCGTTATCAGAAATAAACTTCTCTGAATTATTAGTTTCAATGTTAATTAACTTAGAAGGATATTTTTTATTAGATGGATAGAGATCATCAATTGATTTATCAGATGACTGACATAGATGTATAAATTTTATTAATGTAATAAGTGCATCCCCAATAGGTATAGATGCACTATCTGTATGTATTATATGGCCTGATGATTCAGAACCTATTTCATAATCATTTTTAATAATTTCAGTAAGGACATATTTATCACCAACATCTGTTTCAATAAATTTTATTTCACTATCCATAAATTCTCTTCTAATTCCAAAATTAGTCATCTTAGTCCCAACAACTTTCTTTATTTTTTTAGTGCCTTGAGTAGCTAATAATAGCAACTGCTCATCTCCATCAAGAATTTTTCCAGAATCACTTATTACAATTGATCTGTCTCCATCTCCATCAAAGCTAATACCAAAGTCTATGAAGTCACTACTATCAATATTTTCTCTATTTTTGTTAGTGATAATATTTTTTAAGAATGTTGGATAAGTTGATCCACATTTTTGATTAATATTTTTTCCATTCGGAGTAAAATTAAATATTTCCAAATTAATCCCTTCACCTAAGTTCAATTCTGATATAACTTCTGATAAGGCTCCATTACTGCAATCAACTGCAATGCGAAGATTTTTGTTATATGTTTTATTTTTTTTGTAAAACTTCAATAAATGATTTATGTAATTATTTCTACTTTTCGTATCTACAACTAATTTTATTTTATTCGCACTATCAAAGTTATTACATTTTTCAACTAAATTATTTATTTCTTTCTCGTCATGAGATGATAACTTATAACCTAATTCATTAAATATTTTTATTCCATTGTCTGAATAAGGATTATGAGATGCTGTTATTTGGATACCAACAGAGTCCTTATTATTGATTGTACTTAATATGGTCGGAATTGCTGGTGTAGGAAAAAGCCCTAAGTAAATTATTTTAAAATCCCTCTCATACAGTAAACCTTTTAATAGATTATCAATAATACTCTCACTGGATTCTCTGCCGTCATGAGCTAAGTAAATGTTTTTTACAGTATTTTTAGTATGTTTGCTTAGGGCAAATCCAATTTTTTGTAATGTAGTATTATCAAGAGGAAATTGTCCGCATCTACCTCTTATCCCATCAGTCCCAAATAAATTCATTTTAACTTTTAAAAAATTCTTTAAATTTAAGCAGCATTTGAGTTTCTCTCACATCATGAACTCGAAGAATACTTACACTTTTCTTGATAGCTATAGCTGATGCTGCTAGCGTTCCGTATAATCTCTCTGCAGGGGGTTTGTTCAAAACATCACCAATCATGCTTTTGCGTGAAATCCCAGCTAATACTTTACATCCTAATTTATTAAATTTATCCAAGTTATTTAAAATAGCGTAATTATCATTAAGGGTTTTTCCAAAACCAAAACCTGGATCAATAATAATATTTTCTTTTTTTATACCATAGTCCATACATAATTGTATTTTATTTTCTAAATAGTTGTAAATTTCACTTAACACATTTTCATATACTGGATTGTCCTGCATATTTTCTGGTGTGCCTTGCATATGCATAAGAGAAACTGTTAATGAATTTGATTTTATTACATCTAGTAAATTTCTATCTTGAAGAGATGATATATCATTTACTATATCAATTTTATATTTTAATAATTCTCTGACAACCTTTGAACTTCGTGTATCTAATGATATTTTTATATTTGAAAATTTTCTTATTTCAGATATTACAGGCTCAATTTTATTTATTTGAAGATCCTCACTAACTGGTTTAGCGCCAGGTCTAGATGATTCGGCTCCAATATCTATAATATCAACTTTATTATCCAAAAAGTTACGGACCTGATTAATGGATGATTTTAAATTTGAATATTTCCCGCCATCATAGAATGAATCATCAGTAATATTAAGGACGCCCATTATCTCTATATTATTAGACATAGCTATTATATTTAGTATTATACGAGTTGAGTCTATCGATAAATTTTTTTTGATACCATGTGAATTCATTATCTTTAACAATAAATTTTTCGAATTTTAAGTCAGGCGTACACATCAAGATAACGCCCTGAGTAATATTAGTTCCATGTTGGTAATTATGAGCTAATGCGTAAGCGGCCGTTTGGATAAAATAATCTGTAATCCATTCTCTCTTCTTTATTCTGGTTGATGTTTTGAAATCTATAATTGACTCCTGCGAATCATAAATCCCACAAAGATCGGAAGTACCAGCATGTGATTCGGGATAATAAAGCGGAACCTCACAACCCCATATCTCTGTTAGGTTGTTATTAAGTCCCTCAGCTATTACAGTTTCAGACATTTCTTTTTCCGTATCTGTCATAATGTCAAAATCTAAAGATTGTTTTCCATGCAATGCATCTTCCAAATATTTATGCATCTTGTCTCCACGTGTCATGGATTCTTTTGAAATTCTATTTGCTTCTTTAAGACCAACTCTAGTTTTCCAATCATTCAAAGCATCAATTTCTCTTTGAGATTTAGTTTTATCTAAAATGGTGGTAACCGAAGGGACTTTTTTACCATCTAAGCTGTAGAATCTAGAGCCAGAACTATCTTTACCTCTAGTTAAGTGGTGGTACTTAAATTTTTTGTTCCAAAGATTTAGCAATATAGTTTAGTCCAATGGTAATACAATTAATATTACCATGAACTTAAACTTTAGTCTTAAGAAGCTGGGTGCGCAGATGGATTTTCTTTCGAAGATACATCAGCAGGCTTGCCAGAAGAGTTACTGTCATCATCAGACCAACTTTCTGGAGGATTTGGTACTTTACCATCCATAATTTGATCTATTTGCTCAGTATCTATAGTTTCATACTTCATAAGTGCATCAGCCATGAGATGCATTTTATCCATATTATCTTTTATGAGTTTGGTTGCGCGAGTATATTGAGTGTCAATTATTTTTCTAATTTCCGTATCAATAGAACTAGCTGTTTCATTTGAAAGATGTTTGCTTGTTTGTGATGCAGACTTACCAAGAAATACCTCTTGTTGCTCCTCACTATAAGCTAATGGGCCCATCTTGTCTGATAATCCCCATTTAGTAACCATGTTACGAGCCAGATCAGTTGCTCTCTCTATATCATTAGATGCTCCTGTCGTAACTGCATCATCACCAAAAATAAGTTCCTCAGCTACCCTACCTCCGAATAGTGCAGCAATCATGCTGTTGATTCTTTGCCTGCTATTACTGTAACGATCCTCCTCTGGAAGAAACATAGTTACACCAAGCGCTCTTCCTCTAGGAATGATGCTAACTTTGTAAACAGGATCGTGATCTGGGACTAGTCTGCCTACTATCGCATGACCAGCCTCATGATAAGCTGTCAACTTTTTCTCATCATCATTCATAACCATGGATTTTCTCTCACCACCCATTAATATCTTATCCTTGGCTTTCTCGAAATCGTCCATATCAACAATTTTTTTATTAGCGCGAGCAGCGAACAGAGCTGCTTCGTTTGCGAGATTTGCTAAGTCAGCTCCTGAGAAGCCTGGGGTTCCTCGAGCTAGAATTTTAGGATTAACATCATTAGCAATAGGTATTTTACGCATATGGACTTTTAAAATTTGCTCTCTTCCGCGTATATCAGGCAATGGTACAGTAACTTGTCTGTCAAATCTTCCAGGTCTCAAAAGAGCAGGATCTAAGACGTCAGGTCTGTTTGTTGCAGCTATAACAATTACACCCTCATTTCCTTCAAAACCATCCATTTCGACCAATAACTGATTTAATGTTTGCTCACGTTCATCATGACCGCCACCAAGGCCAGCACCTCTGTGCCTTCCTACAGCATCAATCTCATCGATGAAAATAATACATGGAGCATGTTTTTTCGCTTGCTCAAACATATCCCTCACACGTGATGCGCCAACACCAACAAACATTTCTACAAAATCCGAACCAGAGATAGTAAAAAACGGTACCTTAGCTTCACCTGCGATTGCCCGAGCTAATAGAGTTTTACCGGTACCAGGTGAGCCAGACATTAATACACCTCTTGGTATGTTTCCACCCAAATTCTGAAATTTTGCGGGATCTCTTAGAAAATCTACAAGCTCCTTTACTTCCTCTTTTGCTTCTTCAACACCAGCAACATCTTTAAAAGTAACCTTGACCTGATCTTCAGTTTGCATTTTTGCTTTGCTCTTACCAAATGACATTGCACCTCTTCCGCCAGCACCACCTTGCATTTGTCTCATGAAGAATATCCAGACACCAATGAGAAGCAAAAATGGGAACCAGTGAAGAAATATTTGTGCAAGAAAAGATTGTTTTTCAGGAGCTTTCCCGCTAATCCTTACCTTACCTTTTATCAACTCCCCTATTAGAGCGGAGTTATCAGTTTCAGGACTGTATGTTCTGAAAGTTTCGCCAGATTTAAATGAACCTGATATTTCCCTTCCAGCGATTGTGACTTCTTCAACTTGCCCTGTCTGAACTTGTTGCATGAAGTCAGTATAATTAAATTCTTGGGAGCCAGCATTTCTTCCGCCAACGCCAGTGAACAATGATAATATTACGACAGCAATTATCGTCCATATAACTAAATTTTTTATTAAATCTCCCATAATACTCCTACTTTAGAATCATTCTAAATTTTATGTTATTCAATGTCAATTCTATCATATCAGTCTTTATGACCAATACAAACAAAGAAAATTTCATTGCTTTTACTTCGTGATGATTTGGGTTTAAAAGTATCTACAGTTGAAAAAACTGTCCTCAAACTCTCAGCTGCATCATCGTATGAAGATCCAATGAAATATTTCATGACTAATCCTCCATCTTTAACAAGTAGTTCAGAGCAAATACCTAATATTGACTGTAAAATGGCGGTAAAGTTTGCCTGGTCTACATCTTGTATACCTGTAATGTTAGGGGCAATATCTGATAAAACAAGGTCCAAATTTTTAAATTTTTTACGAATTTTTTCACATGTATCAGTTTTAGTAATATCACCTTTTATGAAAAATGAACCTTTTACAGGTTCCATCTCCCTAGTATCGACTGAAACCAAATTTTTATCGTTGAAATTACGACATATAAATTCTGTCCAAGCTCCAGGTGATGAACCTAAATCTAGTATATTTATTGAGTTAGAAATTAAATTATATTTATTGTTGATATCTTCAAGTTTGTAGACTGCGCGTGATCTATATGATTCTGATTGAGATTGTTTCACATATACATCTTTATTATGTTTTTGAAACCAATTTTTTATACTTTTCTTTTTACTCATAACGTTATAATCTATATCAATGGCTAAAATAACATTGAAAGGTAATGAAGTTAATACTAATTCAGAAATTGTGTCGCCAGGAAGTACGGCGCCAGATTTTACACTTGTAGACAGCAACCTTAATAATGTATCTCTATCAACATATGAGGGGATGAATAAAATTCTAAGTATTGTTCCAAGCCTTGACACTCCAGTTTGCCAAAAATCTACTATCACTTTTAATGAAAAAGTAAGTTCAATGAAGGATACAGTTATGTTGATTGTATCAAGCGACCTGCCATTTGCTATGAGCAGATTCTGTTCTCAAGAATCATTGGACAATGTAGTATCTTTGTCAATGATGAGATCGAGAAGTTTTGCTAAAGATTATGGCGTACTTCTACTTGATGGACCTCTTGCGGGTATAACTACTAGGGCTATAGTTACAATTTCTAAAGAAAATAATATTCTTCATTCAGAGTTGGTGTCAGAAATTGCTAATGAACCAAACTACGAAGCTGCAATAAATTCAATCTCAAAGTAATGTCATTTACAAAAAAAATCATTTACTCAATGATTTTGGGAATCATTATTGGTTTATTAATTAATGTATTAGATACAAGTCAAACTTTTAATAATTTAGTAGTGAATGGAATATTTGGAATAGTTTCTCAACTATTTATATCATCTTTAAAGCTCATAATTATACCTCTAATATTTTTCTCCATTGTATGTGGAATACTTTCTTTGTCAGATGATATTTCGTTATCAAGACTTGGTTTTAAAACTCTATCATTGTACTTAGTTACAACCGTCGTAGCAATTTCTCTAGGACTCTTTATTTCCTCTTTTATGAATTATGAGTCAAGCTTAAAAAATGAAATTACAAATAATGTTTATAGTGAAAACGATTTAACGGAATCTTCAATATTTCCAGATAATATTTTTCAATCTCTCGCGGAGGGTAACATAATACATCTATTGATTTTTTCAGTTTTAATAGGAATTGCAGCAAATAAAATCAGGACACATATTCCTACTTTTATTTCATATATAACTGAATTCAATAATGTAATTAATGAGCTAGTCAAAATAATAATTTCATTCACACCCATAGCGGTATTCTGTATACTAGCCAAAACTTTCGCCTCACAAGGTAGCGAGACATTAATAACATTAATGAGCTATTTTCTCACAGTTGCATTTGTTTTAATTTTACACCTAATTGTGACATATTCGATGCTAATCAAATTATTTACAAAGCTAAATCCGTTAGATTTTTATAAAAATATCAAAAATGTTATAGTATTTACTTTTAGTACATCTAGTAGTAGTGCTTCAATACCTTTTACTCTAAAAACTGCTAGAGATCGATGTGGGATCAACAGCTCTGTTAGTTCATTTACAATACCATTAGGAGCTACAATTAATATGGATGGTACTGCTATCATGCAAGGCTGTGCAACTTTTTTTTTAGCTGGTCTATATGGAATAAACATTGGTTTAGAGGAAATAATTTTAATTGTTACAACTGCAACTTTGGCTTCAATAGGGACAGCTGGCGTACCAAGTGCCGGAATTTTGATGCTTACATTGATCTTTAGTCAAATTGGTATCCCATTAGAGGGAATTACACTTCTTTTAGGAGTAGATAGACTCTTAGATATGATGAGAACATCTGTAAATGTAAGTGGGGATATTTGTATAACCTGTATCGTTGCTAGCTCTGAGAACCAAATTGATAAAGAAATCTTTGAATCCTGAACTACTGAATAGCTTTATGTCTTTTTTTCAAATCCATAGCATCAAAATCGTCGATAAATTTGATAGCTTTACAAAATGCTTTTGCACCAGAAACGGTGGTTGTTAGTGAAATTTTATGATTCTGTGATTCTTTTCTTATTGAAAATGAGTCCCTAATAGATCTTGCGCCTTCAGTAGTATTTATAATTAAATGTACTTCTTTATTCTTTATCATGTCTACAATATGCGGATGTCCATCTTTAACTTTATTTATCTTAATACATTCAATTCCTTGGTTTTTTAAATGATTATAAGTGCCTGAGGTAGCATATATTTTAAAACCAATTTCTAAAAGTTCTGAAGCCACGTCGCAAATCGCTTCCTTATCAGGATCTCTTACGCTTATAAAAACATTACCTGATTTGGGCAATATTACTCCCGCTGCTCTCTGAGCTTTAAAATATGCCTCGCCAAATGTTTTTCCAAAACCCATTACTTCACCTGTGGATTTCATTTCAGGTCCTAAAAGCACGTCAACTTCAGGAAATTTAGAAAAAGGAAAAACAGCCTCTTTGACAGAAAAATAATTATATTCTGTAGTATCAAGAGGGAGGTCTAAATCTTTGATATTTTTGCCAGCCATAATTAATGCACCGAGTTTTGCAAGCTGTACACCAATAGCCTTGGATACAAAAGGAGCGGTTCTAGAGGCTCTTGGATTTACTTCAAGCAGATAAATTTCATTATCTTTAATCGCAAATTGTGCATTCATTAATCCAATTACTTTTAGCTCTAATGCAAGTTTTGATGCTTGATCCCTCAGATCACTAACGACATTATTATTTAACGTATACGGTGGTAAGGAACAACCTGAATCGCCTGAGTGAATACCTGCCTCCTCGATATGTTCCATGATTCCTGCAATCCACACTTCTTTACCATCGCAAAGTAAATCAATATCAACTTCTATGGCATCATTTAAAAATTTATCCAGTAAAATTGGTGAATCGTTAGAGACGGTAACTGCCTCTTTCATATACTTTGCTAAATCACTCTCATTAACAACTATCTCCATAGCCCTTCCTCCTAGGACATAAGACGGTCTTACAACAAGCGGATAGCCAATTTCTTCGGCTGAATGTTTCGCCTCATTGAAGTTTGTTACTATAGAATTAGAGGGTTGTTTTAGATTTAATTTATCTATCAGTAATTTAAATCTTTCTCTGTCTTCAGCTAAATCTATAGAATCAGGAGATGTACCTATAATATTGACTCCACACTTTTGAAGTTCCTCTGCTAACTTTAATGGTGTCTGTCCTCCGTATTGAACAATTACACCCCATGGTTTCTCAACATCAATAATAGACATCACATCTTCAACTGTTAAAGGTTCAAAGTAAAGCCGGTCGGAAGTATCGTAATCTGTTGACACAGTTTCTGGATTGCAGTTGATCATGATTGTCTCATATCCAGCTTCTCTCAGTGCCATTGATGCGTGAACGCAACAGTAATCAAACTCTATACCCTGTCCTATTCTGTTTGGGCCTCCACCTAAAATAACAACTTTTTTATTTTCGCTAGGTAATGACTCACAAAAATCAGAATATGTTGAATACATATATGCAGTTGAAGATGAAAATTCTGCTGCACAAGTATCAATTCTTTTAAATACAGGTTTAATATTTTTCTCTTTCCTTAAATCTCTGATAGATTTTTCTTTAGTAGATAAAATTTTAGCAATTCTCCTATCAGAGAATCCTAAAGCCTTTATATTATGAAGATTATCAGAACTAAGATCTAACTCCTGATTCCTTAGTTTTTCTTCAACAGTAATTAATTCATCAATTTGATCTAGAAACCATTTATCTATAAAAGATAAGTTATGTATATCTTCTATGGACATACCTTCTCTTAATGCTTGAGCAATATACAAAATTCTATTTGCAGATGGTGTTGAGATTTCTTTTACAATAATATCCTGTCTTTCTTTTGGAGATAAAGAGCGTTCAGATACAATATCATCAAATCCATCTATTCCGATTTCAAGTCCCCTTAACGCTTTTTGTATAGATTCTTTAAAACTCCCTCCAATTGCCATTACCTCGCCAACAGATTTCATCTGTGTTGTTAAATGAGCATCAGCTTCTTTAAATTTTTCAAACGCAAACCTAGGTATTTTTGTTACTACATAATCTATCGATGGCTCAAATGATGAAGGAATAATATCTCCTGTAATTTCATTTCTTAACTCATCAAGCGTATAACCCACAGCCAATTTTGCTGCAACCTTAGCAATAGGGAAGCCGGTTGCTTTAGATGCAAGCGCAGATGACCTTGAGACTCTTGGATTCATTTCTATTACATATATTTTTCCATTTCCAGGATTTATGGCAAATTGCACATTTGATCCGCCAGTATCTACCCCGATTTTTCTTAATACCTTTATAGATTGATTTCTAAGATTCTGATACTCCTTATCAGTTAATGTTTGTGCGGGCGCAATTGTTATTGAATCACCAGTATGAACACCCATGGCGTCCAAGTTTTCTATAGAACAAATAATAATACAATTATCTTTCTTATCTCTAACAACTTCCATTTCAAATTCTTTCCATCCAATTACTGATTCCTCTAATAGAATTTCGTTTGTAGGGGATAAATCTAGACCTCTCTTTGCAATCTTTTCAAAATCCTGTTTATTATATGCAATGCCTCCGCCTGAACCTCCCAAAGTAAAGGAAGGTCTTATAATTATTGGATAACCTATTTCAGTTTGTATTTCACATGCTTGATCATAATTTTTTGCAACCTTTGCTCTTGGTGTCTCTAACCCAATATCATTCATTGCATTTTTAAATAACTCTCTATCTTCTGCCATATCTATAGAATCAACACTTGCGCCAATAATCTTGACATTATATTTCTGTAAAATTTTATGCCGATTCAAGTCTAAAGTTGTATTCAGTGCTGTCTGTCCACCCATAGTCGGCAATATTGCATCCGGTCTTTCAATTGCTATAATTTTTTCTATATTTCTCCAATGTATTGGCTCAATGTATATTTTATCTGCCATATCCGGATCTGTCATAATGGTTGCAGGATTAGAATTAACAAGAATTGTTTTAATTCCCTCCTCTCTTAATGCTTTGCATGCTTGAACACCAGAATAATCAAATTCGCATGCTTGGCCTATTATGATTGGTCCAGCGCCTATAACTAATACACTTTTTAAGTCGATTTCTTTAGGCATACTTCTTACTCATATTAGTAATAAATTTCTGAAATAAATGATAAATATCTTGAGGCCCCGGACTAGCTTCAGGATGACCCTGAAAACCATACACTGGAGAATCAACTAATTCAATTCCCTGAAGTGAATCATCAAATAATGATATATGGGTAACTTTATGATTATCATTCAGTGTATTTTTATCTACTGCAAAACCATGGTTTTGACTTGTTATTGAAACTTTTTTAGTTGAGAGATCTAATACAGGATGGTTTGCTCCATGATGTCCAAATTTCATTTTGTAAGTTTTCGCCCCACTCGCAAGAGCTAATAACTGGAAACCTAAACAAATTCCAAAGGTAGGAATCTTTTTTGTAATAATTTGTTTTATATTTTCAATCGCATAATCACATGCTGAGGGATCTCCAGGGCCATTTGATAAGAAAACTCCATCTGGCTTATCATTTAAGACTTCTTTATATGAATATGTTGCTGGGACAACAGATACCTCACATCCAAGATCTATTAATATCCTCAATATATTTTTTTTAATACCAAAATCATAAGCAATGATTTTATATTTACTTTTATTTTGAAGATTATGCATTATTAATCTATGTGTACCTTCGCTCCATAAATATTTTTGAACTGTGCTTACCTCTTTAGCTAAATCAACGCCACCAAGTCCACTGAATTGGTTTAATATCAATTTAGCTTCATCCAATCTTTTAGCATCAGGGACTATACATCCTTTTAAAGATCCTTGAGAGCGAAGTTTTGTAGTTAAATATCTTGTATCAACTCCGCATAAAGCTGCTAGCTGCCTATCCTTTATAAATTCTATAAATGTTTTATTTGATCGCCAATTAGAATTCTGAGTTGGAAGATTCCTCAGAATTATACCTGAACAACCATATTTGTCAGATTCAATATCATCATCGTTTACTCCTGTATTACCTATGTGTGGGTTAGTAAATGTAATGATTTGTTTTCTATAAGAGGGGTCCGATATTATTTCTTGATAGCCCGTCATAGATGTATTAAATACAATTTCACCAACAGTTATAGTATCTGAACCGATCGAGCGAGCAGGCAATGTTGTGCCATCCTCTAATAATATTGCAGCATCTTTCAAGTTATTTTCCTTGATTTATGTAAAAAAAAAGATGGCTCGGATTGAGTCATCTTGTTTTTTGATTAATAGGTATCATCAAAACTAAATGATACGACAAAACTATGTGTCATGTCTAATGGTTAATACATTTTTATATATTTCTTTTTTGGTTACTCCCGTAATCACATGGATTATGTCTACAATGTCCTTGTTACTGTAATTCTTCTTACTTAATTTATCTATCATTGATAAGTAATTGATTTTTAAATTACTTGATGATTTAGATGGTGAAATTATGAGGACAAATTCACCTACAGGAGGATGCTGACTATAGTAGTCAATTAGTTCATTTACTTTGCCATGCATCACAGTTTCGTGAATCTTAGTTAGCTCTCTGTAAATTCCCACGAAAATATTTTCACCATATATTGTTAAAATGTCCTTTAATAGTGATATCAAGCGATGCTTGCTCTCGAAAATACAAACGGCAATATTTCTATCATATTGCTCTTTGAGTTTCTTTAACCTATCATTTTGTTTTTTCGGCAAAAACCCCAAAAATGAAAAAGAATTTATAGGTATTTTTGATAGTGATAAAGCTGTAGACAAGGATGATGGGCCAGGAATAGGGACGACTCTTGTATCTTTGCTTAAATTATTTAATAAGTAATATCCAGGATCAGATATGCATGGTGTGCCTGCATCAGTCACAAGTGCAATTGAAAGAGATTCATCTAGATATTTTAATATTAGATTTATTTTTTTATTTTCATTATCTTTATTGAACGAATTAATTTTAGATTTAATTCCATGATGAGATAATAGTTTTTTAGTCCTATCAACACTCTCGGCAAATATTATATCAACGTCTCTCAGGGTTCTTAGCGCTCTCAATGATATATCATCTAAGTTGCCAATTGGAGTCGAGACAATGTAAAGAACTGATTCCATAGTCTAACTGTAACATAAAGACTTTAGACTAAACAAAGATGCTGCTTAAAAGATGTCAGAAAAGTTCTTTTTCAGTTTCTGTTAAACTATCTTGAAAAGCTTCCCTATCAAATATCCTCTCAGCATAGTCGTTGATTTTTTTATTGTTTTCAGAAAGATCAAAATCAATAGATTTTAACCTCCATAAAAGTGGTGCGAGACTACAATCAACAAGGCCGAAATCTTCACTCATAAAAAAAGTATCAGATATTAATGGCGATATTTCAAGAAAGTAGTTTTTAATTTCTTCCACAAACTTTGGGTCTAGCTCCTCATTCTTGTATGATTCAGAATAATGTGGGTACCAGAACTGCTCTATTCTATTTAATGCAAGACGAAATTTAGCTCTGGAAATAGGATCGACTGGAAGAAGTGGAGGATGAGGGAATCTTTCATCTAGATATTCTATAATCACCCTAGAATTTTGAAGGACTAACTCGCGGTCTACTAAAGTGGGATACTGATCATAGGGGCTTATAACTTTAATTTCTTCAGGTATGTTTGACAAATCTACCTCATGAATTTCTGCAGATATCTCCTTTTCTTTAATCACTATCCTTGTTCTATGACTATCTAAACAGTTAGGCAATGAAAAAAGAAGTATTGCTGATCTTCGGTTTGCAAGAAGTGTCATTACTTCACGTCTCTCCAATATTCAATCTTTAGAAGATAAGTAATAAAAACAAAAATTACAAGAAATATCATCACCCAAAAGCCTATAGAGTATCGCTCTAGTTGTGCAGGTTCTGAAACATAGGTTAAGAAATTGACTAGATCTGTCATTTCTTTTTCATATTCTTTTTGTGTCATATTGCCACTAACTTTTGTAATCAAAATACCATCTTCATTAACTGCTTTTAAACCTTCCTTATACCATAAAACATGAGGCATATTCACATTTGGATAGAGCAGATTATTTACACCCATTGGTCTTTGATTATCCTCGTAAAATGAAGTTAGAAAAGTGAATATCCATTCTGGGCCACGTGATCTTGCTGTTAATGTAAGGTCAGGTGGTACAACACCAAAAACTTCCTTAATTGAATTTTCATTTACGGCGTTAATAATTACAGAGCCTAACTTTGTTTTTTCGCCATTATTAGTAGTCAAGATTAAGTTGTTTTTAATCAAATCTTCACTCAATCCTAGATCATTCACAAACTTACTATATCTGTGATACTTGAGGGTATGGCAACCAGAGCAATTATTAAAAAAGATTTGTGCACCTCTTTGAAGTGAAGCTTTGTTTCCAAGGTCTATGAGTACAGGTTTAAGTGGAATATTGCTAGATGCAGCATGAGATAAATTGAAGAAAACAAATATTGTAAAAAAAATAAAAATTTTTTTAATCATGCATCGTTACCCTGTCAGGAACTGGTTTAGTTTTTTCATTTTTACTCGTAAAATAGAGTAAAACAAAAAATGCAAAATAAATGAATGTGAAGACACGACCTAAAAATGTTAGTACAGGGGTTGGCATTTGCATACCAATGTAGCCTAAACCAATGAAGCTTATTACAAATGACGTAAGAAGAATTTTATATGTGTTTGATCTATATCGTATGGATTTAACCTTACATCTATCAAGCCATGGCATTAAAAAGAGAACAAATATCGCAAGCCCCATGGCAATAACACCGCCAAGCTTATCTGGTATAGCCCGTAATATGGCATAGAATGGGGTGAAATACCAAACAGGCACAATATGTTCTGGTGTTTTGAGCGGATCTGCTGGGACAAAGTTATCCTTTTCTAGAAAGAAACCTCCAAATTCAGGAACAAAGAAAACTACAAACATAAAAATTGTTAAGAATACTGCTAAACCAAATATATCCTTGACAGTATAATATGGGTGAAATGGTATTCCGTCGACAGGTACCCCGTCATTATTTTTGTTTTGTTTAATTTCAATTCCATCTGGGTTATTTGAACCCACTGTATGCAATGCAGCTATGTGTAAATATATTACAGCAAACAATAAAAGTGGTAGTGCAATAACATGAAATGCAAAAAAACGATTCAGTGTGGCATCGGATATAACATAATCTCCTCTAATCCATAGTGCGAGTGACTCACCAATAACCGGTATTGCTCCAAATAAAGATATGATAACTTGCGCTCCCCAGTATGACATTTGCCCCCATGGTAATAGATATCCCATAAAAGCTTCTGCCATTAACAGGACAAAGATAAACATACCAAATAACCATAAAAGCTCGCGTGGTTTCTTATATGATCCATACATTAAAGCCCTAAGCATATGTAGATATATCACAATGAAAAAAAATGACGCGCCAGTGGAATGCATGTATCTTATTAGCCATCCCCACTCTACATCCCTCATTATATATTCTACAGATGCAAATGCTGAAGCTGCATCAGGCTTATAATTTATAGTAAGAAATATTCCAGTAATGATTTGTAGGATAAATACAAAAAGGGCCAGGCTACCAAAAAAATAGAAAAAGTTAAAATTCTTTGGTGCATAATACTCAGATAAATGATTTTTCACAAATTTAGTTACAGGTAATCTTTCATCTATCCATGCAATAAATTTACTCATTATGATTTATCCTCACCAACAACAAGTTTAGTCTCGCTAACGAAGTAATGCGGAGGAACCTCAAGGTTAGACGGAGCGGGCATACCAGTATAAACTCTTCCAGATAAATCAAATTTAGATCCATGACAAGGACAAAAGAAACCTCCTTTCCACTCTAGGCCAAGATCTTTATTCTCACCCGGCTTATAAAGCGGTGAGCAACCTAAATGAGTACATACACCTACTAGTACCAAAAATTCAGGCTTTAATGATCTAAATTTATTCTGTGCATAATCTGGCTGATGTTGTTCCTCAGAATTTGGATCAGCTAGATAATCAACACTTCCTTTAATTTTATTCAACATATCGGGCGTTCTATGAACTATCCAAACAGGTTTACCTCTCCATTCTACAATCTTAAAGGTTCCTGGAGAAATAGCAGATATATCTACCTCTATGGGTGCTCCTGCCATTTTAGTTTTCTCACTCGGAGACATAGTTGATAAAAATGGTATAGCCGCAAATATTGCACCGACGCCACCCATAACTTTTGTAAGATTTGTAAGAAAAGTTCTTCTATTTGATGAATTATTATTATCTGTCATCCCTGTTTCTCAGTTTTAATTCTGTGCGTAATATATCATATAATGATTCTCTAATATATACTTTTGGTTATAGTAATTAGAATTATGTTAAAAGAACTCTCAAAATATGTGGTAATTGGTCTCATAGCAGGGCTGATTGCTTATTTTTTCATAAGTAGCCAAACTGTGATTACGACTGTTGTCAACAACGAAGCTGAAGATCACATTAGTACAGGATCTTACAATTCGATATATGAGAATGTTAAGAATTCTGTAGTTACAATCCAAACAAATCGTGGAAGAGGATCAGGCGTAATAGTGACAGATTCTGGGCATGTCGTAACAAATGAACATGTTATTAGAGGCGCAAAGCAAGTATCAATTATTACTGATGATAATCAAATCTTTTCTGCAAAACTTGTTGGAATAGATACTATTACTGATCTTGCTCTTTTAAGCACCAGCTTTCGCGGCAAACCAATAAAATTTGCTGACTCCACAAAAGTGAGCGTTGGAGATATTGTGCTAGCAATTGGAAATCCTTTTGGTGTTGGACAAACTTTGACTCAAGGAATAGTATCCAGAACGAACAGTGGTCATATAACTGAAAATCCGTTAGATGAATTTATTCAATCTGATGCAGCAATTAATCCAGGTAATTCTGGTGGTGCAATGATTGATATCTATGGAAATCTCATAGGGATAAATACAATGAACATATCTTTAGGTGGTGGTAGCGATGGTATTGGGTTATCTGTGCCATCAAATTTGGTTAAAAGTATAATAGAACAAATAATAAAGTATGGCAGGGCAGTAAGAGGCTATATTGGAATGTCTGCATATGATAGTTCAAAAGGTGTTGTTGTTACAGCAGTACTTAAAAATGGTCCTGCTGATGCAGCAGGCTTAATGCCAAATGACGTCATTATTAAGATAGATGAAATGGAAATAAATGACATTAAGCAAGTAGTTAAAATTGTTGCATCACTTAAAGTCGATGAACAAATTATTATTAAGTTTAAAAGAGAGAATAAAATCATCTCAGCAAAAGTAAAAGTGGCAGCCATGCCATCTTCTCATAAAACAATTGTAAGATAATTATTTTCTATACTTAGCAGACTCAGCATGTGAGAACAAGCCTTCGCATTCTGCAATCGATGAAGAAATGTCAGAGAGTTCAGATGCATGTTTTTTTGATATCTTCATCATGCTTGTACGTTTAAGAAAATCATAGACACCAAGAGGTGATGCATATCGAGCTGTGCCTCCTGTCGGTAATACATGATTTGGACCAGCGCAATAATCACCGAATACTTCAGGACTATTCGGTCCCAAGAAAATTGCCCCGGCATTCAATATCTTTGAGGCTAACTTTTCTTCATCATATCCGATAATCTCAAGATGTTCTGGGGAAATAAGATTAGCTATTTCAATAATATCCATTTTATTTTTAGCTTTAATAAACAAACCTCTATTTGTAAGTGATTTTAATATAACTTTTTTTCTCACTTGTGTTTGAATAAGACTATCTATGCTCCTAGAAACATTGGTAATTAAATTATTACTTGATGTTAATAAGATAGATTGTGCAAGCTCATCGTGTTCTGATTGCGCAAATAAATCTATAGCAATACAGTCAGGATCAGCATTTTTATCAGCAATGATAAGTATTTCAGAAGGGCCAGCAAAACTATCTATTCCGACAGTTCCAAAAACTTTTTTCTTAGCCATAGCAACAAATATATTTCCTGGACCCACAATTTTGTCTACACATGCAATACTCTCAGTTCCGTATGCAAGGGCTGCTACTGAATGTGCTCCTCCAAACTTATATATCCTATTGACGCCACATAAATCTGCTGCAACTAGTACCAAAGGGTTTATAACTCCATCTATCGGAGGGGAAACCATAGTGATATTTTTCACACCAGCAATCTTCGCTGGGATAGTATTCATGAGAACAGTCGACGGATAGCTTGCTTTGCCACCAGGGACATAAACTCCTACTCGCGACAAAGGCAAGACTCTCTCTCCAATACGTGATCCCTTGTGATTTATATACCAACTTTTAAGTAATTGATTTTTAGAATATGATCGAATATTTGCAATAGATTTTTTTAAATTAGAGAATATTTTCTTTGGTACTAACTTATAGGCTTCTTCTATTTCTGATTTTGATACAATTGAGTCGCTGATATTTTTATAAGAAAGTTTTTCATATTTTTTAATAAACCTTAAAAGGGACTTGTCTTGTGATTTTCTTATATCTTTGATTATTGAATCAACTACTGATTCAACTTTTTTTATATTAGAATCATTAATAGATAAATGACCTTTCAATTTATAGAAGAAATTTTTTTCTAGAGAATTTAATTTTTTAATTTCCATTAGAATTTACTAAAACCTCGTCTAATGATTTAATTATATCTTCCGTCTCATTCCAGCCAATACATGCGTCTGTAATACTCTGACCATAAACAAGATTATTCCTGCTATTTATTTTTTGATTACCTTCAACTAGATTACTTTCGAGCATACACCCTATTATATTTTTTTCTCCATTCATAATTTGCTCTTTGATGTCATTAACAACTTTTGATTGTAGTTTAAAATCTTTATTACTATTAGCGTGGCTTGCATCAATCATAATGTTGGGTTCAATGTTATTCTTAATTAATAATTCAGTTGCAGTTTTAACAGCTCGTGCAGAATAATTAGGAGTATTATTACCTCCTCTAAGTATTATATGACAATCAGTATTACCGGAAGTACTGAATATAGCTGATCTACCTTGTTTAGTAACAGATAAAAAGCTGTGAGAATGTCTCGCAGCATTTATTGCATCAATAGCAATTTGTACACCCCCATCAGTTCCATTCTTAAACCCAACAGGGCAAGACAATCCTGACGCAAGCTCTCTATGACTTTGGCTCTCGGTAGTCCTGGCTCCTATTGCTCCCCAACTGATTAAATCTGATAAATATTGAGGACTAACTAAATCCAGGAATTCATGACCACATGGAATTCCCATTTCAGATAAATCTAATAATAATTTTCTTGCTATCTTAATACCGTTATTAATTTTGAACGAGCCATCCAAATCTGGATCATTGATTAAACCTTTCCATCCGATAACAGTCCTTGGCTTCTCAAAATATACGCGCATAATAATCATTATATTTCTAGATAAAGTTGATATTAATAATTTTAGATTATTTGCATATTCTTCAGCTGCATCCACATCATGAATAGAACATGGCCCAACAATAATGATGAACCTCTGAGATTTACGTTGAAGAATATCTTTTATATCATTTCTGGCATTAACAATAGTTTCTATACCGAAAGGTTTGGGTGGAAGAGAATCAATAATATCTTTGGGGCTCAGGAGCTCTTGAGTTTTGATTATTCTTAAATCATCTGTTTTACTTTTCATACCTAACTGATCATGCTTGAAATTAAATCTATTTCTTTCCTCTTAATTTTATAGGAAGTTCTGTTAGATATTAAGAATGAGGAAATGTCGGTAATTGTCTCAAATTCTTTCAATCCATTGTCTTTGAGTGTCTGTCCTGATTCAACAATGTCTACTATAAAATCAGATAGTTTTAAAACAGGTGCTAATTCTATAGAACCATATAATTTTAAAATAGAACATTGGAGTCCCATTTTTTCAAAGTATTTTTTAGTTACATTTGGATACTTGCTAGCTACTTTCATATTATTGAAATACTTTGTCTTTGGCTTGCCAGCTACAACTAATTTACATTTGGAAATATTGAGATCTAATAATCTATAGTGGTTAGAGTTGCTCTCCTCTATCAAAGTATCTTTACCAACTATCCCAAGATCTATTTTGCCTGAATCTATATAAAGAGGTACGTCACTAGCCTTTATAATAATTATCTCTAAATCCTTCATATTTGTTGGAATTATTAATTTTCTTGAATTTAGCGGATTAATTTTACATATTACTCCCCCTTTTTTGAGTATCTCAAGTGACTCTTCGAGAATTCTGCCTTTTGAAATTGCTAATCTAATCATTGTGTAGCATTTTACATGGGTTTTCTTGAAATCCTAGCACCAATTAGCTGAAGTTTTTCTTCTATACAATCATAACCTCTATCAATATGATAAACTCGACCTATTTCAGTAGTTCCCTCGGCAGCTAACCCAGCTAAAATCAAACTCGCAGAAGCTCTTAGGTCAGTAGCCATAACAGGCGCTGAACGCAACTCTTCTCTACCTTTAATCTTAGCAGTGTTATCCTTTACTGAAATATCTGCTCCCATTCTTATGAGTTCTTGTACATGCATAAATCTATTTTCAAAGATATTTTCACGGACATAACTTGTTCCATTTGCGATAGAATTAAGCGCTGTCATTTGCGCCTGCATATCTGTTGGAAAGTGTGGGTATGCATTTGTTTCTACATCTACAGATTTTGGTCTTCTATTCATTTTTATGCGAACACTATCTTTATTTATTTTTATTTCTGACCCACATGACAATAGTTTTTCAATAACTGCATTACAGTGTTCTGGAATAATATTCTTAATTTCTATATCTCCTCTTGTAATTACTGCGGCGATCATAAATGTTCCAGCTTCTATTCTGTCTGGGAGAGGTTTATGAGATGTACCTTTGAGGCTAGAAACGCCTTTAATAGTTACAGTATCAGTGCCATACCCTTTTATCTGGGCTCCCATCTTATTGAGAAAAATACATAAATCTGTTATTTCTGGCTCATTAGCTGAGTTTTCAATAACAGTAACTCCCTCTGCCAAACAAGCGGCCATAATAATATTTTCTGTGCCAGTAACTGTTTTGGTCGGGAAAACAATTTTTGTTCCAATCAGTTTTTTTGTCTTTGCATGAATATACCCATTGCTAACATCTATTTCTGCGCCCATTTTTTTCAATGCATCGATATGCAGATCCACAGGCCTCATACCAATGGCACAACCTCCTGGTAGAGAAACTTTAGCTTCTCCAAACCTTGTTAGTAATGGTCCTAGGACAAGAATTGATGAGCGCATAGTTTTTACTAAATCATAAGGTGCGTAGAAATTATCTAAAGTTTCCGGATTTAAATTAATATTCATAAATTCATCCATTACAACGCTCATTCCCATTTGAGTTAGTAATCTAGTAGTTGTTGTAACATCTTGTAAATGAGGGATGTTCTCTAATGTAACAGATTTATCTGTAACCATTACTGATGCGCAGAGCATGGGTAGTACAGAGTTTTTAGCACTAGATACCCTGACAGATCCAGATAGTGATTGTTGACCCTCTATTAAAAGTTTGTCCATAGCGATAATTAAGTTTGTTTCGGTATTCTAAAAGTTTATACTCAATAAAGCTATGATTAATAACATAACTTATGCTTATAATAACTATTTATTAGGTTATCCTAAACTTATTCTTTTTCTTTTCTTGCTGTTGCTAGCTTTGATTTCAACAAATATTCCTAATTTTAAATTAGACGCGTCGGCAGATAGTCTCATATTAGATGATGACAAAGATCTAAAGCTTTTTAGGGAAACAACTGAGAAATATGAAACGAGCGAGTTTCTAGTTCTTACTTTGACAGACACAAAAAAAGAAATTTTTGATAAGCAAAATTTAGATTTAATTAATAAGATTTCTGAAGAAATTAAAAAGAATGAATTGGTTGAAACAGTAACAACGATTGCTAATATTCCATTAGTGACTAGCTCTAATAAACCATTAACAGAATTAGTAAATGATATCCCAAATATTCTTAGTGATGATGTAGATAAGGAATCTGCGAGAGAAGAAATTCTTTCTAGTCCAATATATAAGAATCTAATTATAAGCGAAGATGCTAAGACTACCGCAATGCAAATCATTATTAAAGACAATATAGAACTAAAGAATGCAAGTTTTGATTTTTATGATATTAAAAGAAAATTTGAAAAAAATAAGATTACTAAAAATGAATATCTTATATCAAAAAGAAAATATGAGCTTTTAAAACAATCACATGATACAAATCTTCATAATTTAATAAAAGAACTAAGAATAGTTCAACAGGATTATACTGGAAATAATCATATTATAAGACTTGGTGGCATCCCAATGATTGCTGATGACATGATTACATTCATTAGGAGTGATCTAATTAACTTCGGTATTGGAGTTCTAATATTTATTATAATTACTCTGATAATTATTTTCAGGCGAATGATTTGGGTCATAGCTCCAGTTCTTAATTGTACCTACGCAGTTATATTTATGGTTGGTTTGATTGGTTTTTTAGATTGGAAAGTAACGGTTATTTCTTCAAACTTCATTTCATTAATGTTGATACTTACTCTGTCGATGAATATTCATATAATTGTTAGGTATCGACAGATATATACAGAATCAGTTTCGGATACTTACAAGTGCGTTTCAGAAACTATGAGTAAGATGGTATGGCCATGCCTGTATACTGCGTTAACTACTATAGTTGCTTTTGCTTCACTAATATTTAGCGATATTAAGCCAGTGATTGACTTTGGCTATATGATGTCTCTTGGGTTAATAACATTATTTATTACTTCATTTGTAGTTTTGCCATGTATGATCCTCCTTTTTTCTAATCGTAGTAATTCTATTGTTGATAAAAAAGATGATAACTTAAAGCTAATTAGTTATTTATCAGAGGTTGCTATAAAATCAGGAAAAGCAGTATACATTACCTCTTTCATTGCTTTATTAGTTACATCATATGGTATAGCTCAGCTTAAAGTAGAAAATAGTTTCATAAATTATTTTAGAGCTGACACTGAAATATACAAAGGAATGAAATTGATAGATAATAATTTAGGCGGTACTACGCCAATGGATATAATCATACAATTTCCTAAAACTGAATCTTCTGAAGAAGATAATGAATTTGATGAATTATTAGGCGACGAAGAAGATAATGTGGAATCAAATTGGTTTACAACTGACAAAATCGATAAAATAAAACATATTCATGATTTACTAGATTCGAATCCTTACATAGGTAAAGTTCTATCCTTCGCGTCTTCAATACGTGTAGCTGAAAAAGTGAATGAAGGAAAAGAATTAAATAGTCTAGAAATGTCGCTACTTTATAAAAAACTTCCTGACGAGGTAAAAGAAATAGCGGTTAATCCATACCTATCTATACCAGATGATCAAGCTAGAATAAATGTTAGAGTTCTTGATTCAAACCCACAACTGAGAAGGGCTGAATTAATTTCAAATTTAAAAAAACAGTTTGATACTGATCCTTTTATAAAGTCAGAACAAATTACAATAACAGGAATACTCCTCTTATATAACAATATGCTCCAAAGTCTCTTTGATTCTCAAATTAAATCTCTGGGGTTTGTTATGATAATTATTGCTAGTATGTTTTTAATACTTTTCAAATCCATAACATTAATGGTTATCGGTATAATACCTAATTTATTATCTGCCCTTTTTGTTTTGGGGATCATGGGTATTTTAAAGATACCACTTGATATGATGACCATCACTATTGCGGCTATTACCATTGGTATAGCTGTTGACAACAGTATCCACTACATATATCGATTCAGAGAGGAGTATAAGAGACTAAATGATTATGAAAAAACTATATTAGTTTGTCATTCATCTATTGGAAGAGCAATTTTCTTCACAGGTATAACTATCATATTTGGATTTTCGATATTAGTCTTATCTAACTTTATACCTACTATAATTTTCGGGGTTCTTACAGGACTTGCGATGTTTGTGGCTTTGATTGCTGTCTTAACTCTACTTCCTAGATTAATATTATCAATCAAGCCTGTTTAAATTTTTAACTGTTATTCAAATCTAGTATCAACGACTGTATCCCTTTCTTATTTACATGGTCGCGAAAATCTACTCTGTAATTCTTCATCAAACTAATTCCTTCAAATATGATGTCATAAACCTTCCAGCCGGAATCATTCTTAATTAATCTGTAATCAACATCTACATTACCGCTAGCAATTATATATTTAGACTTAACAAATGCTAGATTTTCTCTTTTTCCAGGCTTGTAAGGAAGAAATTGGATCTTCTCACCATCGAATGCTGTTAAGGATTTCATATAAGTACTTACCATTCTATATTTGAACGCCTCAACGAATTGATTGTGTTCTTGCTCGCTCATACTCTTCCAAATTTTTTTACCGAGAATTATTTTTGACATCAAAGTTATGTCAAGTTTAGGCATTACAATGGTATTCATTTTATCTCTTAAGAAGGCTTCGTCCTCTTCAAATCTGTCTTTGTGTACTGAGACTAACTGGGAAATTTCTTCGACTGAATTCTTCAAAAATGCATCGGGGGATTCAGATGCAAATGAGGAATTATTTGCAAAAACAAGTAAAATAATAAAGGAAAATTTTCTAATCATGATGATATTTTAGTATATAATCAGACTAATATGAAACAATCAATTAATAGATATCTTAGTTTACTCTTTTTGTCTGTTTTTGTCCTTGGAATAGCTAGTAGTGAGGCTATTTCATCTGAAAATGATCCACTCGAACCATTTAATAGAGCCATGTTTGGGTTTAATGAAGTTATTGATGACATTGTGTTAGAACCCGTCGCTGAAGGCTATAAAACAGTGACACCTGATCCAATTGAAATAGGTGTGTCAAATTTCTTCAATAACCTAGGTGAAATCAATACGATTTTTAATGATGTACTTCAGCTGAAATTGGGTGATGCAGTATCAGCATCAAGTAGGTTAGTAATTAATTCAACATTCGGAATATTCGGTATTTTTGATGTTGCAACATCGATAGGTATCGAGAGACACAAAGAAGATTTTGGGCAGACACTAGGGTATTACGGTATTTCATCTGGACCATATTTAGTTCTACCGTTTTTTGGTCCAAGCTCATTTAGAGATGCGCCTGGGTTATTAGTAGACTATTCAATAGAAAGAGATATCTCTCCTGTTCATACAGAACTACATCATGAAGAAAGGCAGGTTATACAAGCTGTGAACGTTATCGATACCAGGGCTAATTTACTAAAGGCAACCAAGATTCTTGATACGGCGGCGAAGGATAAATATATCTTTGTGAGAGAGTCGTATCTTCAAAAAAGAGCAAAAATGATAAATGATGGCAAAGATGTTCAAGATTTTGAGATTGATGTTCTTGAAATAAACTATTAATCAAAATTATTTGTTATATAAATAAAACCTTATGATATTAGGAAATACTATCTCTCTAATAATTGGTATCTTATTTCTAGTAGTCGGGTCAAATTTTTTGATATCTGCAACAGAAAGCATATCAAGCAAGTATAAAATATCAGGTTTTTTTGCAAGTTTTTTTTTGATTGGCATTGCTACATCTGCTCCGGAAATATTTATATCCATAGAGTCAGCTTTATTAAATGAAACTGCTTTAGCAATTGGAAATACATTAGGGTCAAATATCTCTAATATTGCACTTGTATTCTGTTTGTCGATTTTTTTTTTAAATAAACAAAGTAAAATTAAATTGGCTGTTAGACCCTTCGTTAGTCTATTGGCAATAACAATTCTCTCATTTAATTTACTTTATTATGATAACAAAGTTGATTATATTGATTCAGTAATATTAATATTTGCTATGTTCATAGCTATTATATTTTTTAAAGATGAACAAACTTCAAATACTAGAAAAAACGATCTTATAAATACATCCGTGGTACTAATCTTATTTATTATAGGCATAGGTTTGCTAATTTATGGAGCTGAAATCTTTATTGACAGTGCTACGGAAATTGCAATAATTTTTGGAATAAGCACTTATGTAATAGGACTTACTCTAACTGCAATAGGTACGAGTTTGCCTGAACTAGCAGCAAGCATTCAATCAGCAAGAAAAGGAAGGGGTGATTTTATAGTGGGCAATGTAATAGGCTCTAATATTTTTAACCTTTCAGTTGCATTATCCGCAGCTGCAATTATCAATACAGGTTTTGTAGAGGATTTTGAAATTTTAAGAGATTACTCGCTCATAATAATTACTACTCTTGCATTTTATTTGATATTGAAGTCATCAAATATTGTCATTAGATATATATTCTCTATACTAATAATTGCAATCTACATGATTTATATTTATAGCGTATTAACTTGATGAAAAAAAATACACATATTGATAGCGCAAAGAAAATTATTCAAAGTGAAATAAAATCCTTACAACGCTTAGTAAAAAAAATAGATGGTACTTTTTCAAGGGCATGTGAACTAGTTCTAAATTCGTCAGGTAAAATTGTAACAATCGGTCTTGGAAAATCTGGACATATCGCAAAAAAGATGTCAGCTACTCTAAGTAGTACTGGGACACCGTCTATTTTTATTCATGCTTCTGAAGCTTTGCATGGAGACATGGGCGCAATAAACAAAAATGATATTATAATATTTTATTCAAATTCAGGAGAGACTAAGGAAATACTCCAGTTACTTCCGCTTGTAAAAATAATTAAATCTAAAATTATATCTATTACAGGAAATTTAAAATCAACACTTGCAAAAAAATCAACAGTGGCTTTAGATGCTTCTGTTACTAGAGAAGCATGTCCTTTAAATTTAGCACCAAGCTCTAGTTCTATGTGTGCTCTTGCCATATCAGATGCTATAGCACTTACTGTTTCAAGTAATAAGGGCTTCACATCAAAGGATTTTGCAAAAACACATCCTGAGGGTTCTTTAGGAAAGAGGCTCCTTAAGAAGATTGAAAATATTATGATCAAAGGTAAATTACCTATAGTCCATGAAAACTCTAGTTTTAATGCACTGATTAAAAAGACTAATGTATATAATCTTGGGCTCGTATTAATCTGCAATGATAAAAATAAACTTTTGGGTGTGATTACTGATGGCGACATTAAAAGGATAATTCAAAATAATAAAGACATAGCAAGCATTCAAATTAAAAATGTGATGACTAAGAAGCCAATTCTAATTTCAAAAGATATCCTTGCTGCCGAGGCTCTATCAATTTTTGAAGATAATCAAATCAATGCTCTTCCGGTTGTTAATAAAAATATACTTGAGGGATTAGTTACTATTCAAATGTTAATTAAATCTCTGGAGTAAAAATGGTAGATCAAACTAATAATATAAACGGATTCATCAAGAGGAATTACACAGATGAACTAATATCAAAAGCATCTAAAATAGAAATTCTTGCCTTTGATGTTGATGGGGTTTTAACTGATGGTGGCATATATGTTGATCATGATGGTAAAGAAAGTAAGAGGTTTTATGCTCAAGATGGACATGGAATTAAAATTATACAATCTATAAATTTGAAGACAGTCATAATATCAGGAAGAAGTTCGATCAGCGTAGAGCATAGAGGTAACGAACTTGGTGTCGATCATATAATTCAAGGGACGAGAGATAAGTTAAGTGCTTTTAGTGAAAAGTTTATGGAATGTAAAAATGAAGCTCTTTGCTATATTGGTGATGATACTGTTGATATAGAATTACTCAATTTTTCTGGACTATCCGTTATAGTACCTAATTCTAATAAGTTACTTTTTGAGATTGGTTATGATTGGGTAACACCTAGAAGTGGTGGCTATGGAGCACTGAGAGATGTTTGTGATTTGATATACTACTCAAAAACTATAAAAAATGAAAAGAGCTAATTACAAAAAATATTTAATAGCAGCTTTTTTTCTATGCGCTAATAGCATCCTGTATGCCGAAGACAACGATGAATTAAGTTTAATAGCAAAAGTTAATGAATTTCATACTGTAAATAAAGACATCGATATGAAAATGACATGGGACCTGAAAGGTAATATTTTAGAAAAATATTCTGATAATAGCTCTAAGATCTCTAGACCATATTTAACTCTTTTTGATGATAATGTAAAAACAAATATTAGTGCTAAATTTGCTGTCGATCCAACGAGCGATATGAAAGAGATATATTTAAGAGAAAATGTAATAATAATCAGAAAAGAAATTAATGAAACTAGGCCTCTAAAAATTTACACCTCACGAGCCATCATGCATATTGATAAAGATATAATCGAGACAGATCAGAATGTTACTATAAAAACTGCTGACTCGAATACTTCAGGAATAGGGTTACTTGCAAATGTAAACGAAGGCATTATAACTATCCTGAGTCAAGCGGAGCGTACCGTTACTGAGAATGGAAAAACAAGAAAAATAAAAGGCAACCAGATGATATATAACATGAATACAAAAAAATGGACTGTAAAGAATAAATCAGCTTTAGTGCTTAAAGATGATATAAAGAGAAGGGTCACTACAATTTTTAAAACAAAATAAATGTCTACTCTAAATTGCAAAAGCTTAGTAAAATCATTCTCTGGAAATCATGTTGTAAAAAATGTTTCCTTAGATCTTGAATCTGGAAACATAGTAGGTTTACTTGGACCGAATGGGGCAGGAAAAACAACAACATTTTATATGATTGTAGGGCTAGTTAGAGTTGATAGTGGTTGGATAAAGATTGATGATACGGACATTAGCTTCATGCCGATGCATACCCGATTCATACATGGTATTAGTTATCTTCCACAAGAACCCTCTATTTTTAGAGAGATGACAGCAAAAGAGAATATAGTTGCTATCTTACAAACAAATAAAAAATTAAGTAAAAATGATATAAATCAAGCCCTAGATAATTTAATAACAAAATTAGATCTAATGAATTTTCTAAATACAAAAGGAATACAGTTATCAGGTGGCGAAAGGAGGAGAGTTGAAATTGCAAGAGCGTTAGCTTTAAAACCAAAATTTTTACTACTTGATGAGCCTTTTGCGGGTATTGACCCTATTTCTGTAATAGAAATACAAAAGATCATCAAAGAATTAGCTAATGATGGTATTGGCATACTAATAACAGACCATAATGTCAGAGAAACCCTGAATATATGTGACAAATCATATGTTATCAATGCTGGAGAAGTTATCGCGTCAGGATCTTCAAAAGAATTAATAAAAAATAAAATTGTAAAAGAAGTTTATTTAGGAAAATCTTTCAAACTGTGAATAAGTTAAAACAAACAACATCTTTGACTCAGAGAAAAGTCCTCTCTCAGCAAACTAGACAAGCAATAAAGCTTTTACAGCTTAATTCTATCGATTTGATGAAAGAAATTGATAATCTTTTGTTGGAAAATCCTTTGTTAGAAAAAGAGGATGCATTTGATATTCAATCTGAGTATGATGTTCTCCCATTGGCAGGTTCGCCAAAACTAGACGATACAGATATTCTTGATTACCACCAACAGACTGAAACATTAAGAGAATATTTATTAAAACAGCTCGACACATCATCTCTTTCTGATGTCGAAAAAAATATAGCATACATAATCATTGATTGTGTAGATGACAATGGATATCTGACTGAAGATCTAAATAGTATATTTATTCAATCAAACAAAATTACTGAAACATCATTTCAAGATATTTTTTATATACTTCATACTCTTCAAAGATTTGATCCAATTGGCACTTGTTGTGTTGATCTTTGTGATACGCTAAAAATTCAACTTGAATATCATTATAAAGAATCCGTCTTATTTGATGATGCACTTAAAATCATAGATTCCATAAGAAATGTTAATGCTAAAGATAATGCTCATTTTCAAAACATTGTGAACCAAATCACGTCGAAAGATGATACAAAAAACGAGGCATTTACAATAATTAAGTCATTAAATCCAAAGCCAGGCTTGGAAATATCAGCTAAGATTGATTCTTATCAAATTACACCTGACGTGATTATATTTAAAAGGGGTGACAAATGGATAACTGAGCTTACAAGAAATACTCCAAATGTTAAAATTAATAAAGAATATTTTTCGATGATGAAAGACATAAAACTTGGAGTTGATAAAGATTTCCTAGAAAAAAATTATCAACAGGCTAAATTTATTATTAAATCATTAAAAAATAGAAACATTACAATTTTAAATGTCTGTGAAGAAATATTCAAAAAACAATCTGAATTTCTAAAACAAGGACAAATCGGTATTAGCCCCATGACATTAAAAGAAATTGGAGATAAACTTGGAGTCCACGAATCAACTGTTTCTAGGGCAACAAATAATAAATATGTACAGACACCTAGAGGAGTATATGAGCTAAAGTATTTTTTCTCTTCAGAACTAAATACCGATACTGGTAATGTAGTATCATCTAAGGCAATTATTAGTATGATAGATGACATTATAAAAAAAGAAAATAAAATATCTCCCTTGAGCGATAGTGATATATCCAATTATTTCAAAGAAAAAGGTATTACAGTTGCAAGGAGGACTATAGCGAAATATCGAGAACTTCTTAATCTGCCAAACTCCTCACATAGAAAAATAAAACAATGATTAGTATAAAAATAAGTCGAGCACAAATAATACTTAAAGATACCTCAAAAAGTAAAAAAAGTGTGCTTGAAAGATCCGCACAAATATTATCTGATGCGTCAGGCATAGATACTAAAATAATATTCAATAAACTGTATGAAAGAGAAAAGCTTGGTTCAACATCAGTTGGAAATGGTGTGGCAATACCTCATGCAAGGATAGATGGGATCAAATATCCCTTCTTGGCTGTAATTGTTCTAGAAGAGTCTGTAGATTTTGTAAATTTTGATGATTTTGACGTAGACATCATCTTTTGCTTGATAGTTCCCAGTGATGGACATAACAATCATTTAGAGCTTCTAGCTGCTCTCAGTGAAAAACTAGATAAAAATGAAATAAGACAACAAATTAGAAAAACAAAAGACGAATCTGATATTATTAAATATATTAAATCAAATCAGTTAAATTATATTTGAAATGAGTGTCGGAGTATTAGTAATTACACATAGTGATATAGGAAAGCAGATGGTGCTTACTGCTACATCAGTTTATGGCAAGAATCCACTAAGACTTGAAATATTATCAGTTGATAATTTTGATCAACCAGCTGATATGATCTCGCTCGCTCAAAAATATGTAAAATTCTTAGATGATGGTAATGGTGTTCTTGTATTAACCGATATGATAGGAGCTACACCATCAAATATCGCGTCATCTATTAAACACAAAAAAATTAAAATAATCTCTGGTCTGAATTTGTCAATGATATTAAATATATTAAACTATCCTAAAGACAATCTTGAAAAACTAACTAAGCGAGCAATTCAAGGCGGAACAGAAGGAATAGTCGTAATATAGATGATAAAAAAAAAGCTAGAAGTTGTAAATAAACTTGGACTACATGCTAGAGCAGCTGCAAAACTTGTAGCTACTGCAAATAAATTTAAATCTGATATTACTCTCATGAAAGATGAAAAAAAGGCTGACGCGAGAAGCATTATGAAAATTTTGATGCTATCAGCGTCAAAAGGTACAAGTCTTACTATAAGCATACAAGGTGAGGATCAAGCTAAAGCAATGACCTCTCTGACGAAGTTATTTGAAAAAGGTTTTGATGAAGGTCTATGAGCATTATTATTGATGGGGATATGGTATCAAGGGGAATATGCCTTGGAAAAGCAATAGTTGTTCACAAAGATAAAATTAATTACTCACCTTCTTATATTAAAAATACTAATATAAAAAAAGAAGTTTCAAATTTCAAATCTGCACTTGATAATGTATTAAGAGAATATAACAATGCGCGTGATAAAGTAAAAGATAATAGAGCTGTTTACAAGTTGATGGATACGCAAATTGTGTTTATTAATGATGAGAGCTTTTTTAAAAGCATTGTATCTAAGATAACTAATCAATTATATACTGCTCATTGGGCGGTTTCCAGTGAGTATATTTCAATCAAAGAATCTTTTGAGTCCATTGAAGATAAATACATTAAAGAAAGACTAATAGATATAAAGCAGATGATCATGAGTATCTTAGATTCATTGAATAAAACAAACAATCAAAACAAATTTCTTGATAGTAATATTAGAGGTAAAATCTTAGTAACATCAGAACTTACTCCTAAAGACGTTCTAGATATACATAATAAAAAAGTTCTAGGTGTTATTACAACTCATGGGAGTAGCACGTCACATAGCTCGATATTAAGTAGAAGCTTATCGCTACCATTAATTGTTAATGCGGAGGCATCGGAAAATATTATCAAAAATGACGACTTTGTTATTTTAGATTCAGATAATGAAAAAATAATCATCAATCCAGAAAAAATAGAAGTAAATCACTATAAAAAACTCAAGTCAATAAAAACGGCAGAAAATAAAAATCTAAAAAGAATTTTACAAGAAAATAACGAAACACTAGATAAGGTAAAAATAAATATAATGTCTAATCTTGAGCTATCAGAAGAATTAAAAACACTTAACATTAAGCATTTTGATGGAGTGGGTCTTTTTAGGACAGAATATTTATATGTCGATAGAAATGATTTACCAACAGAAGATGAGCAGCTTAAATCATATAAACAAGTTCTAAAAAAATTAAAAAATAATATAGTTACATTGAGAACACTTGATATCGGATCTGATAAAGAGGTACCGGATAATATTCAAATAGGAACAATAGCAAAAAATCCAGCACTTGGATTGAGAGGTATACGCTACAGTCTCTCAGAAAGAAATATTTTTATCACTCAAATTAAAGCAATGTTAAGAGCAGGGATGTATGGAAAATTAAGAATTTTAATTCCGATGGTTACAAATATTAATGAAATTTTAAAGACCAAAGAGCTCATTAATGAAGCAATAGATCTTCTGAAAAAAGAGAAGAAAAGATTTTCAAAAGATTATGAATTAGGAATCATGATAGAAGTGCCATCTACAGCTATACAGGCATCTAGCTTGGCTAAATATGTTGACTTTATGTCAATCGGTACTAACGATTTAGTTCAATATATATTGGCAACAGACAGAATAGATGATGAAGTTGGTTCGCTTTATGACTCTACAGATCCTAGCGTCTTAGTACTTATTAAAAAAGTTATAGATGCTGGTAAAAAATTCAATAAGGACGTTACTGTTTGTGGAGAAATTGCAGGTGATGTTAAATATACAAAGCTACTTTTAGGTCTTGGCCTTAGGTCATTTAGTATGCATCCTAGAGCAATACCAGAAATAAAAAAAGTAATCATTAGCTCAGATATAAGTATAATAAAAAAGAAAATATCTAAAATTTTGAATACTTTTGATTCAACCGAGAGAGAAAAGCTAATCTCCTCCTTATGATTCTGTGTTGCATTTAAAAAGGAAGTCAATTAATGCCATACTGCTGTATAACCTATTGTGAGCTTGCTGCCAAACAGAACTAAACTTTGAATCTAATATTACATCGTCTACCTCCTCTCCTCTATGTGCAGGGAGACAATGAAGAAATATAACGTCTTCTTTTGATTTGGATATTAAATTCATATTAACTTGATAACTTTTGAATGCTTTTTTTCGGTCTTCATTTTCTTTTTCGTCTCCCATACTTGTCCATACATCTGTAGATACAACATCAGCATTGTCTACAGCAGACCCAGGAAGTTCACAAATTTCAACATTATCGCCATGTTTGTTGAGAGTAACTTTATCGGGCTCATAACCATGTGGGGTGGATATTTTAAGCTTAAAGCCTAGAAGTTTAGAGGCATGAATATAGGAATTACACATATTATTTCCATCACCTATCCAAGCTATGGTCATATTAGAAAAATCGGTACCTTTGGTTTCAGCAATTGTTTGCATATCTGCTAAAAGCTGACAGGGATGAAAAAGATTGCAGAGACCATTAATAATAGGTACAGAAGAATTTTCAGCAAGAGATAATATTTCTTCATTACTATTTGTCCGCATCATGACAATATCAACCATTCCAGATAATACCTTTGCAGTATCCATGATATTTTCTCCTCTCTTTAATTGAGTTGTTTCTTCTGAAAGAAATATTGCATGCCCACCTATCTTATACATGGCTGCTTCAAATGAAACTCTAGTTCTTGTTGAGTTTTTTTTAAATATCATTGCCATGACTTTATTATTATAATCTTTTGGCACCAGATTAGACTTATCAAGTTTTTTATATTCAATAGCTCTATCAATAATATTGATAAATTCATTTTTATTTATATCTACTAAAGTTCTAAAATGTCTAACTCTATTCATAATTCTCTTCTATCAGCTCTTTAATAATATCAGAAATAGAAATAATATTTTCTTCATTGCATATCAATGGAGGAAGTAGTCTAATAATCTTCTCCTTTGTAACATTTATCACTAGTCCTTTTTGTAAAGCTTTTAGCACAAGTTCAGCACAGTTATTTTTAAGCTCAATGCCCACCATAAAACCATATACTCTTATATCGGTAACGCTGGTAAAATTTGAGATTTTTGATTCAAGCTGCTTTTTTAATAGAATACTCATTTCTGAAACGTGAGTACATATTTGTTCATCTCTCATTATATCAAGAACTTCTAATCCAATCGAAGTCGATAGATGATTACCACCAAATGTTGAACCGTGCATCCCTGCCTGAAGAACTTTAGCAGCTTCATTTCTTGCAAGACAGGCTCCGATGGGTATTCCGTTACCAAGTGCTTTTGCTACCATAACAACATCTGGAAGGATATTTGAATGCTGATAACTGAACCATTTGCCTGTTCTACAAAATCCTGATTGAACCTCATCAATCATTAGTAATATTTTTTTATCAGAGCAAATATCTCTTACAGTCTTTAAATACTCCTTATCGCATGAGACTATACCGCCTTCTCCTTGAATAGTTTCCATAAGGACTGCCGCAATATCTCTATTATCATGAACAGCACTTTTAAAAGCCTCGATATCATTAAATTCAATTCTTATTAAACCATCTATTACAGGCCCAAACATTTCATGTGAATTCATGTTCCCAGTAGCGCTCATCGCACCGATAGTTCTTCCATGGAAACTATTTGTCATAACGATTATTTTTGGAATTTTGAAGTCTCTTTGGTGTCCATACTTTCTGGCAATTTTAATAGCCGCCTCAACCGATTCTGCTCCAGAATTACAAAAGAAGACATTCTCCATGCCAGTTAATTGACATAATCTCTTTGCTAACTTTTCTTGAGGGCTTATTAGAAAAGCGTTAGACGTATGGATAAGCGTCTGAGATTGTTTGGATAGAATCTTTGCAATTCTCATATTAGAGTGACCCAAACTTGTTACGGCAAGTCCACAAAGTGCATCCAAATATCTCTTTCCCTCGTTATCATATAGATATACTCCCTCACCTTTGACAAAAGTGACTGGCTTCCTATTGTATGTCGGCATTATAAAACTATTCATAATCTTAAAAATTAAAGAAAACCATTCTATCTGATATCAATAATAATGCTATAAAAGACAGTATTTTTAGTGAAATTCCCATAAAAATGTTTATTTTTGGTGCATTTTCCAATATTATTTAAATGTTAACGTTAAACAATAGGGGAAACAATGAAAAAACTATTAAGCATGCTACTGCTTGTGGCTTTCTCAGCATCAACATATGCTGGAGGCGCAATGTCAGGATCGCATTCAGGACACTCAATGTCCTCAGCTAAACATAGTTCGGGTGTACATTTTTACGGACGTCTTTACGTTGGATATGACGACAAGCAAACAGGATCTGGTTCTGCTGATGTTGAATCACTAGAAGATGGTGGCGGTAAAAGTAGACTTGGGCTTAAAATGACTGAAACCTTAGGCAATGGCCTTCAGTTAGTTGGTAATTTAGAATATAAATTTGATCCTGTAGATGGAACACAAACTGATGGTACTAACTGTAATTCTTCAAGCGAAGCAACAAGTTGTAGAACATTCAATCTTCATATAGGTAATCTAGGTATAAAAACTGGATTAGGTTACTTTGGTGTTGGTACATATGAATCTCCATATAAAACTATGGGTAAATTTGATAATGACATGGACACTGCAATTGCTTTAAATGAGCATGGTGGAACCAGTAGAGGGGATTTTGGACAAGCTGGTACTATGGAGGGTATGCTTGCATATCACGCTGTTATGGGGCCTGCAGAGATCTCATATATGGTTAGTGTAAGTGATGCTAGATCTAATGATAATACAAACACAGATCAGGGTGATTACTCATTAGGTATTCAGTTGAAAGATATGTTTATGGCAGGTCTTACAATGGGATATGCTAGAACTCATGATCAAGCAAACTCTGGATCAGGTGAAAGTAATGATAAATTCTTTGCGTCTATGAAGGTGCTTCCAAACGCTGGTGTCTTCGTAACACATGAAGATCTTAATGTTGTGAATACATATAAAGCATCAAGCGCAAGCAATGGAGACATTACTACATTGGGCACACACTACTCACTGGGCAATACTGATCTTCAAATATCATATGCGAAAGGTGATTCAGATGGAGCGGCGACAGAGGATTATAAAACTCTGGGTCTCTCTGCTAGAATGAAACTTAGCAAAACATCTGATATTACAATCGGATATATCAAGCAAGATTTCGATTCCACAGGTAGTGACATTACATCACGAGGAATTGGCCTAACACATAAATTTTAATTAAAAATTAAAATAAATAAACCTAACCTGCATTTGCAGGTTAGGTTTTTTTTTAGACGATTGTTGTTAATAGAGAAGCCACGGATACTAATTCAGTATGATGAGCTGCTCCCATAAATAATAACATCGGAATACTTAATGCTGTGTTAGTACGCGATGCAAGTAAGGCTGTTTTTTTAGCGGAGGCTATTTCATCTGCAGTTGCATCTACAAGACCTAATACTTTTTGTTGATTTGGCCAAATTAATACCCAGACATTAAATAACATAATAGTACCTAGCCAAGCGCCAGCTCCAATCACAGAACTATAACCACCTGCGAACGTGAATGCAGCTACAAACTGTCCATGGTGTCCAAGATAGGCCGCGCCTGTTACCCAAGTAACAACAGCTCCCCAACGAAACCATAATAATGCTAATGGCGCTACATACTTACCTATTGCTGCAGGACCTGGCTCTTTTTCAGCCGTAGCTCTTGCCATTGCTGGAACTTGAACAAAATTAAAATAGTATAAAAGTCCAATCCATGTAACCCCTGACAAATAGTGAAGCCATCTGAGATAGCCCTCTCCCTCTATTGGAAAAGCTCCGTCTGCGAGAATCATAGTAAAGACTACCGCTAGTACAAAACCTGAAATTATAGTACCTTTGATTGATAATAAAGGATTCATATATACCTCATTTTGTGATTTGAATAAGACATATGATAAATGAAGATATAAATTTAATCTATAGGAGATGCAGGACAAATTATGTGTGGTATTTGTGGCCTGGTAAATTTTAATAAAAGAAAGCCAGATCAGAGACAATTAGACAATTTAATGAACTCTATCTCTCAAAGAGGTAGAGATTCTTACGGTATATTTAAAGAAGAAAATATATTCCTAGGCCATCATAGATTATCTATAATTGATACAAGTCCACTGTCAAATCAACCGATGGAATTCGATGACCATATATTAGTATTTAATGGTGTAATATATAATTATAAAGATCTCCGAGAAAGACTAACTAAACAGGGTCACCAATTTAAGACTTGTGGTGATACAGAGGTTGTTTTAAGGGCTTATTTAGAATTCGGTAGTCAATGTGTAGAAAAATTTGATGGAGTGTTTGCATTTTGTATATATGATAAAAAATCTAAAAATTTATTTCTAGCAAGAGATAGAATAGGTATCAAACCAATTTATTATACTTTTGACAATTCACATTTTTCTTTCGCTTCATCAATGCTTGGAATCATGAAAAATATCAATTCATTGAATATTAACCCCAAAGCTTTGCATTTTCAGTTTAGTCTACATTCTGTAGTCCCTGCTCCTGATACAATTATTGATAATATTTTTAAACTGGAACCCGGTCATACTTTACTAGTCACGCATGATGGTAAGAGGTATAACAATAAATATTATGACCTCAATCAAATATCCTTAGAAGATCATGATGAGAAAGATGTATTAGATAATTGTAAAACCTTATTAAATGAAGCTATAAAAAAAAGAATTGTTATCTCAGATGTGCCTGTAGGCATACTTCTTTCTGGCGGACTTGATTCTAGCATTATTACTGCAATGGCTAAGAATATAAATGAAAACCTTAATACTTATTCTATTGGATTCAATAGTATTGACAACGAAGTTGGTGATGAGTTCGAATACTCGTCCAGGGTATCTGATTCTTTCAGCACAACGCATTATAAATACTTTATGAATGACGAGAATCTATTCTCATGTTTGGATTATGTCATAGGAAATATGAGTGAACCGATGTTTAGTCAGGATTCTTCTGCTTTCAACATTCTTGCAAAAAATGTGTCTGAGAATCAAAAAGTAGTATTGAGTGGACAAGGTGCAGATGAAGTTTTTGGTGGATATTTTTGGTATGAACAGATTAATAACGATGATACACAAAGTGACATAGATGTATTTGCTAAATATTATTTTGATAGAAATCATGATAATTATTCACAAGCATTCAATAGTGATTTTATTTCTGATAACTTTACATATCACCATATCAAAAATATTTTTAAATCTATGGATTCAGATCTAGCATTGCTTGATAAAGTATTCAGATTGGAACTGTCTATGTTAATAATAGATGACCCAGTTAAAAGAATCGACAATATGACAATGGCGCACTCTCTTGAAACTAGAGTTCCATTCTTGGATATCGATTTAGTATCCTATTTACTGTCAATTAAAGGAGAAATGAAGATACAAAATGAATCAAAATACTATCTAAAAAAAATTTCTGAAAGCTATTTAGATCAAGATATTATATACAGAGATAAATTTTATTTTCCAGTACCTCCATTGAAAGTCATCAAAGACAAGTTCTATGATTACTGTAAAAATATATTAACGAGTGATAAAGCTATATCTAGGAATATCTATAATTCAAACTATATAGATAATCTTTTAAGAAATCCTAATAATAACTTTACAAAACTTAATGGAAATGAGCTCTGGCACTTTACTTTATTTGAAAGGTGGCTACAACTTAATATTGAAGAGTAAATTTACAAGATATATAATCATGGTATCGAATAGGAGATCTTATGTCAGCATTAGAGAAAATAAAGAAACAAGTACAAGAAAATCCAGTTATTTTGTATATGAAAGGAACCCCGCAAATGCCAATGTGTGGTTTCTCGTCCAAGGCTGTTGAAGCACTAAAGAGTTGCGGTAAAGAATTTGCTTATGTTAATGTAATTTTAGATGCAGAAGTTATGCAAGAGCTTCCAAACTTTGCTGATTGGCCAACATTCCCTCAACTTTATATAAAAGGTGAACTTGTAGGTGGTTGTGACATCACTTTAGACTTACACGCATCTGGTGAATTAAAAAAGATGGTTGAAGAGGCGGTATCTTAATCAAGTGGGGTATTAACTGCGTGGATGATTCCCCAGTAGTCAAAAAGATTGGTTTTAGAAATAGACTGAACATTAAGTTTTGCATAAGCATTGAACTCTGAAAAAGGGAAGTATGGTCTCCAACCAAGTAACTTACTTACTGGCATTAGTCCTTTTTCCAAAAGTTTTATAACCACGTTATCAGTATCAAAACTGAAATGATTTACTAAATATATATCGCCATGTGGTTTACAAACTCTCTTCATTTCTTTTATAAGTGTATTAGGATTTTGGGTGACTGAAATAACATACATTCCGACAACCTTGTCAAATGTATTATCTGGAAAATGAAGCTGCTCTCCATTCATCATAATTACTTGTTTATTTTGAAGTAACTCTTTTTCAACACGACGTTTTGCTTTCTTTAACATATCAGGAGAAATATCTATCCCAATTACCGATGTTGTTTCAGGATAATATCTAAAGGAGGTACCAGTGCCAATTCCAATCTCTAAAACTTGATCAGAAGATTTGCAGTCCATCATGTTGACAAGTTTTTTTTGACCCGGTCTAAAGACTTGACCGAAAGTATAGTCGTAAAAACTAGAAACCCTTTTATATGATTTTATTATAGACTTATCGTCCAATATGCTATCCTGTTAAATAATAAACAGACTTTATTATAGCATTATTATGAATGGATTATTAAAAACTTTCACCGATATAATGATCTTTAAGAAAGGGCCTCAGGATTTACCATCAAGTCAGGGCTTATTAAATTTCTTCATAGTAATCAATATTTTAATAAGTTTTATACCAAATGATATCAATTATGATTTTAAAGTGTCTTTAATCACTTCATTTGTCTATGTTGGAGCTAGCTTGTTCTTTATCCAAAGCATATTAAATATCAAAGAAAATATGAGCCAAAAAACAGGGTACAGGGTCAGATATGTTCAAACAGCGACTACCGTACTAGGTGCTCATGCAGTTATTGGATTCATAACTAGCTTGCTATTCTATATGTTACATAGTCAGGATTTTGTATTGGTAATAATTTTTTTAGCAACTTTATACTCATGGGTGTTATATGGACATATATTCAAGAATTCATTGGACTGTACGATGTTTTTGGGCTTATCAATGTCTTTCTTATATAGTATGATCCTGGGTTTTATTCTAATCCTAATCCTATCTTTTTTAATATGAAGATACACATTCTTGGTATTTCAGGGACATTCATGACAGGCATAGCAATATTGGCAAAGCAAAAAGGGCATCAAGTTACTGGTTCAGATTTTAAATGTTATGATCCAATGAAAAGTGTACTTGATAAGGCAAAAATAAAAGTTAGCAATGGCTATAATATAAGATCAATAAAAAATAAAGATCTTATAATTGTTGGAAACGTAATGTCTAGGGGGTCTCCCGTAATTGAGTATATTCTCAAGAATAAATTAAATTATATTTCTGGACCTCAATGGTTGTATGAAAATATTTTAAAATATAAAAAAGTCATAGCAGTAAGTGGCACACATGGAAAAACCACTACTACATCAATGATTACACATATTCTTAAAAATAATAAATTTAGAGCAAGTTATTTGATAGGTGGTAACCCAATAGGATTAGCAAAACCAGCAAATCTTGTCAGTTCAAAATATTTTATCATTGAAGCAGATGAATATGATACAGCTTTTTTTGACAAAAGATCTAAGTTTATGCACTATAATCCAGAAGTATTGATTATAAATAATTTAGAATTTGATCATGCAGATATTTTTAATAATTTAGATGATGTAATTAAAACTTTTCATCATCTTGTAAGATTAGTACCTTCATCTGGTAATATAATTGTCAGAGACAGCGATAAAAACATACAAAAGCTTTTATCATTAGGATGTTGGTCAAAAATTACTAAAATAGGATCGAATAAATTATCTAACTATAAATTACATAAAAAAAATCGTAATTATTATTTTGTTAAAAAAGATAAAACATACAAATTACCTACTAGTTTGATTGGTGACTATAACTATGCTAATGCCTCGATGGCAATAGCTGTCTGTGACTATTTAAAAATCCCAATAAACAAACAAATTAAATCTCTATCTGCTTTTAAAGGGGTTAAGAGAAGGATGGAATATAAATGTACCGTAAATAATATTGATATTTATGACGATTTTGCACATCATCCAACTGCAATTAAAGGAGCTATACAAGCGATTAAAAATAATTACAAAAAAAAGAAAATGCTTACAATTTGTATACCTTCCTCAAATTCAATGTTAATGGGAACGCATGATGAATCTCTATTACCTGCACTAAGCAAATCAGATTACACCTTGATAATATCTAATTCTAAAACTATTAAAAATAAGGCGCGTAAAAACATTAAAATAAATGTTATTGAAACATACAAAAAAATACGTAATTATCTCTCTCAAATAGAAAATATAGAAATAATATTAATTTTATCTAATAAAAATACTGATAACATTATAGAAACGATTAAAGATGAATAAATTCTCAAAAAATAATCTTAAAAATAAACTATCTGATGAAGCATTTCGCGTAACTCAAGAAAAAGGAACAGAATTACCATTTTCAGGTAAGTATAACTTCACAAAAGATAATGGTATCTATGTATGTATATGTTGTAATCAAAAACTTTTCTCTTCAAAGCATAAATTTGAATCAGGGTCAGGATGGCCGAGTTTTTATGAAGTTTTTTCGCATGAGAGTGTAAATTTATTTGAGGACCATAGTTTAGGTATGACTAGAATTGAAGTAACATGCGGAAACTGTAATGCACATTTAGGACATGTGTTTAATGATGGACCTAAACCAACAAATAAAAGATATTGCATAAACTCTGTGGCTTTAGAATTCAAAAATGAATAATGTAAAAAATATTCCTATCTTCCCATTACAAAGTATTATCCTTCCTGGCGGGCAATTTCCACTAAGGATTTTTGAGAGACGATATTTAGATATGGTTCGTACGTCATTAAAGATGAACGAGGGATTTGTTATAGCTTTGTCAAAAGAAGAATCAGAATTCATTTCTTCTGTTTATGAATATGCTTGTTATGTTGAAATCGTTGATTGGACGCAGCTTGACGGTGGTTTGTTAGGAATTACTGTTGAAGGTAAAAATATCGTCAAAATTGAAAATAATAAATTAGATAAATATAATTTATTGAGGGGGGATATTCAAAATGTGAATCTCCTTCCAGATCATCTTGTTCCGCAAAAATATCAGGTTTTATCAAAATTCTATAAAAAAATATATCCCGGTATAAAATCATATATATTTTATGAAAAAGAAAAATATCATGATGCCAACTGGCTAGCATTTAGATTAATTGAATGTTTGCCAATACATTTGGGAGATAAAGCCGATCTAATATCTACATTTGAACCATTAGATCGATTGGAGAAAATTCTTCACATAGTAAAGAGAATTTATTCAAAAGAACTGGATTCATTAAATTAACTTTAATGTGTAGTTGCACCTGTGTCTGCTTGACTTACTAATCTAGCATATTTTGTTAATGCACCACTTGAAGTATTGGATATTTTTTTAAGCTTTACTCTAGACATGCGTTTTAAATATTCTCTTTTGTTAACTAATAGATTAATTTCTTTACGCTTCGCATTTATTTCAACTTCATCACCATTTTTAATAATTGAAAGTGGTCCTCCTATAGCTGCCTCAGGACTTATATGTCCAACAACAAAACCATGGCTTCCGCCAGAAAATCGTCCATCTGTAATTAAAGCGACATCCTTGCCGAGTCCTTTCCCCATGATTGCAGAAGTCGGTGACAACATCTCTCTCATACCTGGACCTCCAACTGGGCCCTCATTTTTTATTATGATTACTGTCCCCTTTTTTATTTTTCCAGACAAAATAGCTTGCAGACATTTTTCTTCTGAGCCAAAAACTTTAGCTACACCCTTAAAGTATGTACCTTCCTTACCCGAAATTTTTGCAACAGCACCATGTGGAGCTATATTACCTCTCAATATAACGAGGTGGCCGTCTTTTTTAATAGGGTTATCAAATGACATTATAATTTTTTGCTTACTAGAATATGGACTAATATTTTTTAAATTAGCTTTTAAAGACTTACCTGTAACAGTCTTACAATCACCATGCATCAAATTTCTATCCACCAACATTTTCATCAATGGTGCAACCCCACCTATTTTTACTAATTCCGCCATAGAATACTTCCCGCTAGGTTTTAAATCAGCAACAACGGGTGTCTTTTTACCTATTCGCTCAAAATCTTTTAAGCTGAGGGCTATTTTTGCTTCTTTTGCAATGGCTAATATATGAAGAACAGCATTGGTGGATCCTCCAAGTGCCATAACTACTGTAATTGCATTTTCCAATGATTTTTTAGTTATTATATCTCTTGGCTTCAAGTCATTTTTAATACATTTCATTAGAGCTATAGATGCATTTTTAGTATCTGTGAGTTTTGAGTTTGATACTGCTGTTTGCGCAGAACTATTTGGAAGGGATAAACCCATCGCTTCAATAGCACATGCCATCGTATTAGCTGTATACATCCCTCCACATGAACCAGGTCCTGGGATAGCTTTCTTTTCAATTTCTTTTAATTCGGAATCATTAATGTCGCCATTAGCATTTTTCCCAACGGCCTCGAAAACTGAGACAATATCAATTTTCTTATTTTTATGGTTTCCAGGTAAAATAGTGCCCCCATAAACAAAAATTGAAGGTCTATTGAGCCTCAACATAGCCATTACACATGCCGGCATATTTTTATCACAGCCACCAAAACTTATAAAACCGTCTAAGCCCTCTCCGGCAACAACTGCTTCTATAGAGTCAGCAATTATTTCTCTTGAGACTAGCGAATATCTCATGCCATCAGAGCCCATTGATATTCCATCAGAAATAGTAATAGTGTTAAAATTCACTGCTTTACCACCATGACTATCAATAGATTTTGTAGCAATTTCTGCTAATTTGTTAATATGCATGTTGCATGGTGTTACCATGCTCCATGTTGATGCAATACCTATCTGAGGCTTATTGAAATCATCATCTTTAAAACCTACAGCTCTAAGCATAGATCTACTTGGTGCTCTATCTTTGCCATCAACAAGTTTAGAAGAATATTTTCTCATTACCTATTGTACCAGTTTACCAAATATTTCATATCTCCATCCTTTCATGAATTTTGTATTCTTTTTTAATAAACAGAATGTTTCGATATCTCTTTTATTTGCTATGATTGTTGGATCAATATGGTACTGCTCCGAAACTGATGTTAATAAATTAGTACATTTAGTTTCTATTTCTTTGTTTGGAACTAGATTTTTATTTTTAACTACCCTTTTTTTCTTCAATATATCAAGCAGTAATGTAATTTCAGATTTACCTATATCATGCTTCATATTTGATATTACTTCGTTTGCCTTTTTTTCATTTGATACTATTGCTTTAATAATTTGATTATCACTTAATAACCATCTCTTTGGTATATTATGATTTATTGCTAATTTCTCTCTCCAACATGCTATTTCTTTAAGTATATCAAGATCTGGTTTTTCAAAATAAAGAGGGTAATTTATTTTTTCCCATGCTGTTTCTGGATTTAATATTATATTCCTTTTGCAAAGCTCGTTAGATAACTCCTCTGAAAACCATTGATCTCTCCCTAAAGACTCTAACTTTTTAATTAAAATATTCTTTATCTCAATTAAGTACTTAACATCATCTGCTGCATATTTCATCTTATCTTCATCAAGTGGTCTCTTTAACCAATCAGTTCTCCATGAACCACTCTTTATTTCAGTATCACAAATTTCTTTTACAAGTGTAGAGTAACTAGCATTTGATTGTTCATAGAAGAAATTAGCTGCAATCTGTGTATCAAATATATTTTTTGGATAAAGACTTGTATAGCTATATAACGCCTCTATGTCTTGTTTTGCCGAGTGAATAATTTTTAAGATTTTAGGATTAATTAGAATATCAGCTAATACTTCTTTTTCTTGAATTTTGAGCGGATCTATAAGAAATATACTACCATCTTCAATAGAAATTTGGATAAGAGCAAGAACAGGTCTGTAAGTAGATTCTCTAATAAACTCAGTATCTAGACCTATTTCATTAGAGGATTGAAGTATTAATGAAAGATTTTGTAATTTTTTATCTGAATCAACGAGAAAATTTGACATAATATTTAGAAAGACATGATATCAGTACAGGCTTAATAATGGAACAATAATGGAAAACAATAAGTATCTGCTAGACAACTGTGAATATATCCCATCAAGCAATTTTGATGAAAGGAAAGAAAATTCAGAGATTGACACGATAATAATTCACTGTATTAGTCTACCTGAAGGGAGTTACGATAATGATAATGTAATTTCTTTTTTTACTAATAAATTAAATGTTAATACTCACCCATCATTTATTGATCTAGCGAATTTGAGAGTTTCATCGCACTTGTATATAAAAAGAGATGGCCATGTAATTCAATTTGTACCGACCGATAAAAGAGCATGGCACGCAGGTGAATCTAGCTACAATGGGAGATCTAATTTTAATGATTTTTCTATTGGAATTGAATTAGAGGGCATGGTATCAGATCAATATACGGATGCTCAGTATCGAGAGTTATCTCTATTGATAGATAAATTAAAAGATTTATATCCATCAATTAAAGATGATAATATACTTGGACATAGTGATATAGCTCCTGATCGAAAAGGGGATCCAGGGAAAAATTTTAAATGGGAAAAAATTAAATAATATGGTAACAATAATCACAATTATAATAGTATTAACATTAGAATATTTTTATGACGATATAAATAAATTTAGAGATGATGCATATCTTTATAGTATCTTTAAGATGCTTGATAATAAATTTAGCTTTGATAGATTTGATCAATACAAAGTCTACATGGCCTTATCTTTAATCGCCCTTATTGTTATGATGATCATTATAAGTTTGCTAGATTATATTTCATACTTACTGTCCTTTATAGTTTCACTTGTGCTTCTTATATTTTCCTTACGAACTAATCAGTTCAATAGGAGTATAGAAGAATTAAAGATTAAAATAGAATTTAAAGATAGCAAGATTGATAAAGACTTATTATTTTCGCTTTGTCCCAACCTCAAGCAAACAAGAGTCAAATCAAATCTTAATCAAATAATAATTAAGAATTTATTTTTTAATTCTGTAAGAAATACTTTCGGCGTAATCTTTTATTTTTTACTACTAGGTGCTCCTGCAGCTTTAGCTTATAAATTATTAGACTCAGTAATTTATTCTGGTTACTTTAAGATTGATGCTGCCAATAAAACAAAACTGAAGAGTTACATGTTCATAATTGATTATATACCAGTAAGATTAACATCTTATTGTTTCTCTATTGTCAGTAATTATGATGAAGTTATAAATAAAATGAATGACTTAAAATTATCCAGTGACCCTTATACAAGCAATATAGAGTTTATCAATCAGACTGGAGAAAGTGTTTATGATAGTAGCTTAAATGAATCAGATCAAATTGTTCAGATTCAAAATATATTATCAAGAACACTAATCGCTTGGCTCAGCATAATTCTTCTTATGGCTCTTGCTGGCGTTTTTGTCTAGATTAGAATAGAATTTTAAACCAATTTGAATTTCAGGTCTCTGATTTTGATTTCTCCATATATTTGTATCTCTCAGAGAGTAAACACAACCACAGTATTCTTGCATGTAGAAATTTTCTTCTTTAGAAACTTTTATCATATTTTCAGAACCTTTTTGTTTTCTCCAATTAAATGTCCAATATTTGATGTTTGGAAAATGAGATGCTGCAAATAATCCGGACTTATTAATTTGGTCCATATTTTTCCATCTTGAAATTCCTAAAGTGCTGGAAATGAGTGAATAATTATTATCTGATGCATATTTAGCAGTCCTTATAAATCTAATATCAAAACACTTAGAGCATCTCTTTCCTCTCTCAGGCTCCCATTCCATGCCTTTTACTTCATCAAACCAGTTTCTTGTATCATAATCAGCATCTATGAAATCTATATCGTGTTTTTTAGCAAATTTTAAATTTTCATTTTTTCTCAACATATACTCTTTACGTGGATGTATATTTGGATTATAGAAAAATATGGTGAAATTTATGCCCGAGGATTTTAATCTAAGCATAATATCTCCAGAACATGGCGCACAACAGCTATGTAGCAATAGTTTATTATGTCCTTCAGGTAGTTCTAATTTCATTTAAAGTTAAAGTTAAAAAAGTTACATGTATTATTATACAACTGAGATGCTAGTTCATCTGATTTTTTTTTCATAATTTTTGATATGAAATCTAAAATATAAATTAAATTTGCTGGTTCGTTATATTTTTTGTTTTTAATTTTATACGAAAACGGCATTAAATATGGTGAGTCTGTTTCTATAAGAAGTCGATCTTCAGGTATATACTTTATAATATCATGTAGATGGTATCCTCTTTTTGGATCAGTAATCCATCCAGTAATACCAATATAACAATCTATATCTAGATAGTTTTTTAGTGCTTTGAGGTCGCCAGTGAAACAATGTACAACTGCATTCTCTATTTGGCTAATATACTCTCTCAACATACCAATAAAGTCTTCGTGGGCTTCTCGTTCATGAAGAAACATTGGTAGATTTATATTGGTTGCTAAATCAAGATGCCTTTTAAAACATAGAACTTGATCTTTAGGTTCAGAATAATTTCTCCTATAATCTAAACCACATTCGCCAATAGCAACAACATAGTCTTCTTTTGCAAGTTGTAGCATTTGGTTATATGACGACTCTTTATAGAATTTTGCATTATGAGGATGAAATCCAACAGTAGTAGAAAACATTTCAGGATATTTATTTATTAAAGACTTAGCTTCAGTTGTATCTTCTATGCGCGAGGATGTGATTACAATATGTTTGATATTATTTTTTTTACAATTACTAACAACTGAATCAATATTTTTCAATAATTGCTTATCTAATAAATTTGAGCCTATATCAATGAGAGGCTCGATAGGATTACTAACCATTAAGTTTGTCTATAACTGACTTCACTGTATCACCAATAACGGATGGATTTTTAGCAATGGTAATACCAGCTTCCTTAAGAATCTCTACTTTCTCAGCAGCAGACTCTCCATAAGCACTAACAATAGCGCCTGCATGCCCCATTCTTTTACCTTTTGGAGCAGTTAATCCTGCAATATATGCTATTACAGGTTTTGAAATATTTTCTTTTGCATACTCAGCAGCTTCTGCTTCTTGTGGACCTCCGATTTCACCAATCATCAATATAACTTTTGTCTCATCATCTTCCTCAAATTTAGCCAAATGATCCTTGAATGCACTCCCGTTAATCGGGTCCCCACCAATTCCTACACTTGTTGAGATTCCAATATCCAAATCTTTCATTTGTTGTGCTGCTTCGTACCCTAAAGTACCTGAACGTCCAATGACACCTACACTACCCTCTTTATAAATATGCCCGGGCATTATTCCTAACATGCACTTACCAGGACTGATCACGCCAGCACAATTAGGACCAACCATGGTCATTCTCTCATCTGCTTTGTATCTTCTCATGTATCTTTTAACCTTTATCATATCGTGTGCTGGTATTCCATCAGTTATTGCTACAAGTGTTTTAATACCTGCGTCAGCAGCTTCCATCGCAGAATCTGCAGCAAAAGCTGGAGGCACAAACAAAATACTTGCATCAGCGCCTGTTTCTTCAACTGCGTCTTTGACGGTGTTAAATACGGGTTTATCGAGGTGTGTTTGACCTCCCTTTCCCGGTGTTACTCCTCCAACAACATTTGTTCCATACTCCATCATTTCTTCTGCATGGAATGTTCCTATTTTACCTGTAAAACCCTGAACAATTATTTTCGATTCTTTTGTTATTAATATGGCCATCTTATTTCCCTAAACTTTTAAGAGCATCAACAGCTTTGTTAGCTGCATCCTCCAAGGTAAAAGCTTCGATATAATCTATTTTGCTATCTTTAAGGATTTTAATACCTTCATTAACATTTGTTCCTGCTAACCTAATTATTAATGGTTGTTCTATATCAATCTGATTTAAGGCATCCACAATACCCTGAGCTACCCAATCACATCTATTAATTCCAGCAAAAATATTAATTAGTATGACTTTCACATTAGGATCGCCTGAAATTAATTTGAAAGCTTTCACAAACTTTTCAGGAGTAGCGCCTCCTCCGACATCAAGAAAGTTGGCGGGTTGTCCTCCAGCAAGCTGTATCATGTCCATGGAAGCCATTGCTAGACCTGCCCCATTTATTATATTTCCAATATCTCCATCAAGTGCGATATAGTTCAAACCTCGATCTGCCGCATATGTCTCTTTTGGGTCCTCTTGTGTTTTATCTCTAAGCTCTGCTAATTCAGGATTACGATACAAAGCGTTATCATCAAATGACATTTTACAATCTAAAGCAAGGACATGATCATCACCTGTTAGCACTAAGGGATTAATTTCAACCATTGTGGCATCGGATGAACTAAATGCCTGATATGCGCCAAGGATTGCTTGAGCGCATCTATTTATTGCTTTAGCTTCTAAACCTAAATTAAAAGCAATCTCCCTAGCTTGAAAACTTTGCATGCCTACTGCAGCTTCAATTTTTGTTCTTATAAGAGTTTCAGGTTTCTCTTTGG
>MDSZ01091856.1_pt1 | contig 52020 bp, 47 predicted proteins | sample 811201 | NCBI WGS metagenome assembly MDSZ01 (sample SAMN05326647, study PRJNA326480) | marine metagenome | isolation source: seawater | place: Indian Ocean: North | collected 2010
CCGGCGGCCAGGCCGGAGAGGTCCACACCGTCGACCGTGCGGAAGGACATCGTCATGGCGGGCCAGCCGATCTCGGGGATCGGCGCGTGGTCGAGATCGATCATGCCGTGACCGGCCATCACCGACGTCACGGTTCCGGTGCCATCGACTTCACGGGGTGCGGCCTCTGCCTCGACTTGCACCGGGCCCGGCGGGCTCATGCGCAGCATGGCACCCTGCAGGCTCGCCTCGGAATCGATCAGGAACTGGCTGGACACGACCACGCGCTCGCCCTCGACGAGGCCTTCGAGGATTTCGATCCGGTCCTCCGACAAAATCCCCGGTACGACGCGCGCCGGGCGATACCGCCCGTCGCCCTCGGCCAGGATCACCCGGTCGGACCGGCCCGTGCGGATCACGGCGTCGCGCGGCACGGTGAGGACGCCGGAGCGCGGTTCCGCCTTGATGACGACATTGACGAAACTGCCGGGCCTGAGATCGCCCTGCGGGTTGTCGAACCGCATGCGGACCGGCACAGACCGGCTTTGCGGATCGACCGTGGGATAGACGTACTCCACCGTGCCGTTCCATACGCGGCCCGGATAAGCCGGCGAGCGCATTTCGACAGCGAGGCCAGCCACTACGGCTTGCGCCTCGTCCTCGAACACATCGGCCACGACCCAGACAGACGAGAGATCGGCAATGGTCATCAGCGTGGCGCTGGGGTGCACATGCTGGCCCTCGCGGACCGACAGGTCGATCACGATCCCGCTGCGCGCAGCGTGCACATCGACCAGCCGCGCCGGCTGGCCGTCCCGGCCGACCGCTTCGATCTGGCCGGCCGTCATGCCCAGAGCCCTCAACCGCGCCCGGGCGGCCTCGACAAGGGCGCTGCGGCCGATCCGGCGGGCCTGCAGGTATTCGGACTGGGCAGCCACGAGTTCCGGCGAATACATGCGGAAGAGAAGCGCGCCTGCATCCACGGCGTCGCCCATGGTGGAGACGCGCAGATCCTCGACCCAGCCTTCGCTGCGCACGTCCACCGCGGATGTCAGCGCGTCGACCGGCCGGACATAGCCGACCGTGGCGATATGGCGGTGGAAGTCCTCGCGGCGTACGAGCGCCGTGCGTACGCCGATATTATTCTCCACGGCAGGATCGATACGAACGATGTCGGCGCCCGCGCCCGCCGGCTCCTCGCCGGCATAGACGGGGACCAGGTCCATGCCCATGGGCGACTTCCCCGGCTCGTCGCGACGGTAGCTCGAATCCATCGGCGCCACCCAGTAGAGGACTTCCCGCTCGGCGGTCCCGCCAGACGCATCGTCACCGGCAAACAGGGCCATCCCGGCCATACCGGCAGCCGCGCCGGCCAGGAGCGAGAGCGCGGCAATCATGAGGCTTGTGCGGTTCATTGCACGTCTCCCGTGAGAAAGAGGATGTCGGCCAGCGCCTGGCCTGCGTCGACCTGCATGCGTACCAAGGCGAGTTCCGCGTCGAGCAGTGCCAGTTCGGCGCGCACGAGTTCGGCAAAGTCGGCCTGTTCGTTCTCGTAGGCCGCCAGTACCGCTTCCACCGTTTCGCGGGCCCGCGGCAGGACTTCACGTTCATGCAGCGCGATCGTGTCGTCGAGCCAGCGGTGCTGGCGGACAGAACGGTCGAGCTGGCGGCGCAGATCGAGCAGGCTTGCCTGGCGCGCCAGTTCTTCCGCGCTGCGCGCCTGCCGGGCCGCACTCACCCCGGCCTCCCGGCCGGTCCGGTTGAACAGGGGGACTTCCACACTCACGCCGATGCTGGCGACATCGGACCGGCTGCCACGCAGGCCATAGCCCGCATCGAGAGCCCAGGCGGGGCGGAAGGCCTGACGGGCGATATCCAGTTCGCGCTCACTCGCCTCGATCCGGGCATTGTGCGCCCGGATGCCGGGATGGGCAGCAAGCGCGGCGACAGCGTCCGTCCCGTCCGGGAGCGCCGGGAGAACCGGCATCTGCGCCGTGAGCGGACGATCGGCATCGGCGCCGAGATAGCGCGCGAGATCGGCCCTTATGGTTTCCGACTGGCGCTCGATATCGACGAGCCGCGTTCCCAGCATGGCGGTTTCCAGATCGACGCGGATCACGTCATGGCTGTTGGCCCGGCCGCTGGCGAAAACGGCCGTCGCAACCTCGCCCAACCGGTCCATTTCCTCGCGCCGGCGGAGCGTGAGATCGCGGGCGCGCTCCCAGTAGTAAAGTTCCAGCCAGCGCTGGCGGACCGTGCGTCTTATTTCGCGCGCCTCCAATGCCATCCCGGCGCGCGCGCCATCGGCCTCGGCCTCGCGCCGGGCCCGCCGCAATTCTCGCGTCTCGCCGCGCGGGAACATCTGCCGCACCGAGACCTGTGCCTGCGTCATCGCCTCGCGCTCGAGGTCGAAATCGCTCAACGGCACGCTTGCAACCCCGACACGGACCGACGGGTCCGGCAGGGCGCTCTCGGCCTCGCCGCGCGTTTCGAGTGCGTCGGCCCGCGCGCGCCAGGTCTCGATGCCGGGCTCTTCCCGGCTTTCGGCAATCAGAAGGGCTTCCGCCAGGCTGATCGGCGGCAAACCGGTATCAGCAACCGGCTGCATCGCGCCGGACACCAGCGCCGCCGCGAGGGCAGCCGGCAGTATGGACAGGGACATGAAAAACTCCACGAGGTCTTGAACCGGTCGACAGGCACGGCCGCCGGTTTTCACCGGCGGTGTCGGGGCTCAGACTCGCGGAGGCTGTTCAGGCAGGGACGAGGGGGGAAGCGGAGCCCTGATGCCATCCACAGGGCTGCCGTGTCGTTCCAGGAGGAGGCGAGGCAATTGCACCGCGCGCGACAGCACGGCCTGAGCGGGTGCAGCGCAGGTTGTCATCGCCGCACAATCCATATCGGCACAATCATTGTCCGGGACGTCGGGGCTCACGGGGCCGGCCATACTGCCGTCGTGAGCCGCGCGGGCATGATCCATCCCGTCGCAGCAATCCGACACCATTTCCGGCATGCAGGACGCCGTGTCGGACGGGCCGGCATGAGCGGGCGCGCTCATCAGGACCATAAGCGCAGCCAGCAACGCAACCAGGCTGTTCATCAGCCTGGACGGGCTTGTGCGCGCTATCCCTCTGGCTCGTCGCATTCGCTGCAATTCCCGGCGGTTTCAAACGCATCTCTGAAGAGCAATACGCAGGGCGAGGCATATTCCCTCACGCCTGACGCCTGTTTTTTACAGCATCCTCGACAGCAGCGCCAGAATTGGACGCCACGATCTGATGGCCAGCTGTTGTATCAGCCATCATGGGGAACGTCGGGGCAAGGCCTCAAGACCTGCTCTGTGCGAACTTCATGAACAGGCCGTCTTCTCGGTTGGTGCTCTTCCCGAATACCCGCACGCCAACCACGCAAGTCCGTTGACAAGGGGCCCGCACCAGAAAACGCGGAAGATCCAGATAGAACGAGGGGCAACTGCGAGCCTCAAATCAAGGGCTGGAGCACCTGGTTTCGCCTAACGCCGCCTCTGCGCCTAAGCGGTCATGCCATCACGCGACATACTCCCAGCCTCACACGGCCACAGCTGGCTGATCGCACTGCAATGCCATTCACTGGCCCCAATGACGACAAGAGTGATTCATGCCACTCGGTAAATCTCTCAACGGAACCCTGACAAAACTTATATATAACAGAGAATTATCGATATTATCGACGACCAAATGAATCAAACCAATTGGCGTTTGAATCAATTCAGATGTCGCCGCACAGCAGGGCGAAGGATGGTGGGCCCGGAGGGACTCGAACCCCCAACCAAGCGGTTATGAGCCGCCGGCTCTAACCAATTGAGCTACAGGCCCGCCTTTCCGGCGTGAGTTCTCGATACCGGGTTGTGGCGGGATAGCCAAGATGCGGCCGCAGGGCGCGCGATGCCGCGGCCTGCCATCGGCCTGAAACCGCGTGCGCATTAAGACGTTGCAATCTTGATGGCCGAATTGGGCCCATGCCATTCAGGCTTCACTCAGCTGCGGCAGTGTTAGTCTGGCGCCAGATATTGAAATCACAGGAGGACACCCATGTTCCGCGCACTTATTGCCACCACTGCCCTGACCGCCCTGACGGCCGGTTCCGCCTTCGCCCAGATCCAGGAGCCGCAACCCACCCTGTCGCTGTCTGCAACGGCGGAAGTCCGGCTCGCGCCGGACTATGCCCAGGTCAGCTCGGGTGTGGTCAGCCGCGCCGATACCGCCCAGGCCGCCATGCGCGCCAATTCCCAGGCGATGGCCGCGGTCTTCGCCGCGCTGCGCGAGGCCGGGGTTGCCGAGAACGACATGCAAACCTCGCAGCTCTCGGTCTCGCCGGTCTATTCGGACCGCCGTGAACCGGGCCAGATCGAGCTGAACATCATCGGCTATGAAGCCCGCAACACGGTCACCGCAAAGGTGACGGACACCGACCGGACCGGCGCCGTGATCGACGCCATGGTCGAGGCCGGCGCAAACAATATCAACAATGTCACCTTCGGCTCGGACAATACCGAGGATGCCATGGACGAGGCACGCCGCCAGGCGATCGCCAACCTGCTGGCCAAGGCCGAACTGTTTGCCGACGCGGCCGGTTTCGAGCTTTGCGGTATCCGCCGCATGGGCGAGGCGCATATGGGTTCGCCGCAGCCGGTGATGATGCGCGCCAGCTTTGCCGAGGACATGGCCGCAACGCCGGTCGCCGCCGGCCAGCTGACCCTCAATGCCTCGGTGAATGCCGACTTCTGCATCGCCGAATAGGCACGGCCTGCCGCCAGACATGAAAAGCCCGGACATCGGCACGATGCCCGGGCTTTATCGTGTTCCGGCTCGGGCCCGGCGCAGCCGCGCCTAGCCGCCTTCGGCTTCCACGGAAATGCCTTCGCCGCCGAACTCGAAGGTGATCGTCTCGCTCTGCTGCTCCTGCCACAGCGCATAGGCGAGGCCGGCCGACAGGATCAGGAGTCCGGCAATAGCGCCGTAGAGCAGGATATTCCGGCTTTTCGATGCACGCATGACTGGTTCCTTCCGTCCATTGGTGACGAAAGAGAAACGTGCAGTCGGCCGTGCGGTTCCGAATGGTTGTATTCAGAGCGGCCGGATCAGGCCGCTTTCGGCTTGGAGACGACCTGGTTGTGCTCGTCGAACAGCACCACGGTCGGCACGTAATTCTCGGCCTCGGCCGCATCCATGCCGGCATAGGCGACGACAATGATCCGGTCGCCCGGCTGGGCCAGACGGGCGGCAGCGCCATTGATGCCGAAGGTGCGGCTGCCACGCGGTGCCTCGATGGCATAGGTGGTAAACCGCTCGCCATTATTGATGTTCAGCACATCGACCTGCTCGTAGGGCAGGATGTCGGCGGCGTCCAGATAATCGCGGTCGATGGAGATGGAGCCTTCATAGTGCAGGTCCGCCTGGGTGACGACCGCACGGTGAAGCTTGCATTTCATCATGGTGAGGCGCATCGCGCTCTCCTGACTACACAGAGGTTGCTGCACTGCACATACGTGCGCCGGGCCGGAATTTCAACGGCGAAAACCGGATTTGCGGCATTCAGGCCTGCGTGAAACCGCCACCGGTTGTGCCCGGGACCGGATTTCACCCAACATGCTGGCGCTCAATCAACTGGCGCCATCATACCCGTCGGCCGGCGCGATGGCACTGATAAGCCATGAAATACGGACCGGGCGGAAAAACGCGCCTGCGCGCCCGCTTCCTCATCGAAGGTTCATGCGCAGGCTGCAAAACTGCGCTATACTTCGCCAAAGGGGAGCTGGACATGGAACCTCGCCTGGGACGTATTGCCGGTATCGTGACACTGGCGGCCGCTTCGCTCGGCCTGTCGGCACAGACCCGGCCGCCTGCCGAACCCGTACGCACGGCCAGCCTCGCCGCCGTGCAACAACAGCAACAGCCGCCCGCCCCGGATGCACCGCGCACCATGCCCGTCAACTGGGCTGCGGCGCGCGAGGATGCCCGCACCCAGACGCAATTCAACACCCAGGCCGCCGCCGTGCGGCAGGTCCAGCGCTTCCCCCAGCCGGTCAATGACGGCGCCGCGAATGTGACGGCCACCCGCCTGCCGGTACTCATTCCCACATCCGCCGCTCTGGGGCTGGGCGAGACCGCCGTGACCCGTCTCTTCCCGCAGACCGATTTCTACACGCTGTCGATTACCGGGCCGGACATTGTCATCGAGGTGTTCGGCACGCGGCTCGCCCATGCCGTACCGCCGGACGCGGCCAGCCGCCGCCGGCTGCGCGCTGCCGACGCGGCGGGCTACCGCGTCAGCCAGACCGAGTATGGCCGGGAGCTGTCCTTCAACCGCTATGGCGCGGCCTACTCCGTCACCGTGGAATGCGCGGAACCCGGGACCGACGCGCGCTGCACTTCCGAGACCTATGTCCGCCAGCTCGCCGACGCGCTGATGATCGCCGCCGGCAGCCCCGAACCGGGAGAGGACTGATGTCGCGCGCTGCGGAACTCACACTCGCCGCCGCCGTTGCAACGGCAGGGATCGCGGCGATGATCTGGTGGCCCCGGGAGGCCAGCCTGCCCCCGCCGGCCCCGGACCCGATGGCAGAGGAGACGCCCATGGCCGACCCCGAAAACGATCCGCAACCGGAAGACCCGGTCCCGACCGACCCGGAACCGGCCGAAACGCCGGAAGAACTGCCCCAGCCCGAAGATCCGCCGGCGCCGGCCGAGGATATCCCGCCCGCCGAACCCGATCCCTATCCCGAACTCCCGCCCGGTCCGGAGGATGATGCCGGCATCGCGTTCAGCTGGATGCCGGCCGGCGATCTCGTGGCCGACAGCGGCACCGGCCAGACGCTGCAGATCAACTATTCCCCCGCCATGCGCTTTCCCATGGAGGCCGGCCAGGCCTATGCCAACAGCCAAGTCTACGGGCATGGCGGCTATCTCGGCCCCGGCGGCGGGCAGTGCAATGCTAACAACTACGCCTATGCCTGGCGCGACAATTTCTGCGAGACCCGGGGCTATGGCACGCCCATGTGCCCGTCCGGTACCGGCCATCAGGGCCAGGACATCCGCCCCGCCACCTGCCAGGACGCGACCCATTGGGCCGTCGCCGTCGCTGACGGCACCATCACCTCGATCGGCTCCTATTCGGTGCGCCTGATGAGCGATGACGGCGTGCGCTACACCTATCTCCACCTGGAAAAGGACACGCTGCTGGTCGAGGCCGGTGACCGGGTCAGCCAGGGCGAGCGGATCGGCTATGTGTCCAACGAATTCGGCGGCACGGCCACCACCATCCACCTGCATTTCGAGATCAAGATGGCGGTCGATACCGGCGGCGAGATCCAGAACACGAATGTGCCGCCCTATCTGGCGCTGGTGGACAGTTATGAACGCCTGCTCACCGCGAATGGCGGCTGAAGCATTTTCAGCAAAAGTGGGAACCGGTTTTGCGGTCGGAAAATGCGACCACCAAGGACCTGCATTTTCAGCAAAAGCGGGAACCGGTTTTGCGGTTCGAAAATGCGCCCTTCGGAAAAAATGGCGCCAGGGCTACGCGCCTGAATTCGGCCCCGTTTCCCTTCATCATGTCCCGCGGGCGAGGCGCTCTTGGGGAGAATAAGGACAGGATCATGACATCACGCGTTTGGGCAGTTCTCGCTGTCGGTCTGGCACTGACGGCATGCGAGGGGGCGGACCGGTATGAAGACGACGGCTATGCGGTCAGCGAACAGGCCTTGAACGACGAGGACGTCCTCACCGTCACCGGCAACCGGATCACCCGCGACCGGGCAGCGCCGCCGCCCGCAATGATGGAGCCCGAGCCCCAGCCCGCTTCAGGCAGCGCGGATGCGGTGACCGAGCGCCTGATCGCCTATCGTTACAATTACCAGCTGGAAACCCCGCGCGAGGCGACCGAGCCGCTGATCGAGACGCACCGCCAAGCCTGTCTCGATGCCGGTCCGGAAACCTGCCAGGTCGTCAATGCCAATATCTACGCCCAGGGCGATCGCGGCTCGGCGGGCTCGCTCTCCCTGCGGGCCGTGCCGGACTGGATCGAGGATTTCCGCGACGGGCTGGCCGGCGAGATCGACGCGGCCGGCGGCCGCATCATGCACCAGTCCCAGTCGGCCGACGATCTGACGGCCTCGATCTATGACGCCGAAGCGCGCCTGACCGCCAAACGCACCCTGCGCACCCGCCTCACCGCTCTCCTGGAACGCCCCGGCGCCAGCGTGGAGGAGCTGGTCAGCGTCGAACGCGAACTGGCTCGCCTGCAGGGCGAGATCGAGGGCGCCGAGGCACAATTGCGTGTCATGCGGGGCCGCGTCTCCATGTCAGACCTGACGCTGAACTACACCTCACGCATGGAGCCGGTCAGCCGCGGTGCCTTCGAGCCGCTGGGCCGGGCGCTGCGCAATCTGGCGGGCAATTTCGCTTCCGGGCTGGCCAATGTCATCACCTTCATCGCCTCGGCGCTGCCCTGGCTGATCGTGATCGTGCCGGTCTTCTGGCTGCTGGGCCGCTGGCTGCGCGGCCTGTGGCGCAAGCGCAAGGCCGGACAGGCGGCGGGCTAGGCTCTAGGGACATGTACCTCTGGTACGTGTCCCGGGCCAGACCGCAGACAAGGGGGCGGGGCGTGCCCCGCGGAGATTTGCCCCGGGGTCGAACGGTGTTCCTGCCGATCAGAACAGGGGATCTTTTGGGGGACACGTACCGGAGGTACATGTTCCTCCCTTTACGCCGCGAGGTGCAGAACCACTTCGCGGCGGTGGGGGCGGTGGCGGTGTTCGAACAGGTAGATCCCCTGCCACGTGCCCAGCAACAAGCGGCCATCCTCGACCGGAATGCCCAGCGAGGTCTGGGTCAGCGCCGCCTTGATATGGGCCGGCATGTCGTCCGGCCCTTCCGTGGTGTGCCACAGCCAGGACATGGACGGATCGTCGGCATCGGGCACCAGCCGCCGGAAGAATTCGGCGAGGTCGCGCTGCACATCGCTGTCGGCGTTTTCCTGGATCACCAGCGAGCAGGAGGTGTGCCGGACATAGGCCGTCAGCACACCCTCGGCCGGATTTACTTTGCGTGCGAAATTATCAACCTCGGCGGTGAATTCGTAGAGGCCGGGGCCGGTTGTCGGAATGGCGATACGGTGAAGGGGCATGGCCTGTTTGTCGCGCGCTGGCGCCACAAGGGCAAGCCCGCCCCCACGCCGGCCATCAATGTGCGGCCCTGAAGTCCGCCACCGCCGCCTCGAGCGCTGCGCCCGAGGCGTCTGTCCGGATGTCCGGCATGATGCCCGCCGCCTCCCAGCCCTGGCCTGTGCGCGGATCGAAGGTCCGGCCGATCGGCAGGAACATCCGCATGCCGCTGTCCAGTTCGACCGTCGGACCGAAATGCCCGCCGCCGCCCGTCGGCATACCGGCGAGTGTGGCACGCCCCGTCACGCGCATGCCGAAGCTGAAGGACTCAGCTGCCGAGAACGTGCCGTTGTCGACCAGGATATAGAGCGCGGTATCCGGCTGACGCGGTCCGGGCACGGCATCCAGCGTCCAGCGCTCGCGCGGCTCGCTGTCGCCGACCTGCGAACTCACCAGATGGGTCGGCTGCCCGAAGAAGTAGGTGGAGAGGTGGCGCACCGCCATCTCGTCACCACCGCAATTGGCGCGCAGATCGAGAATGATCGCATCCGCCCCGTCCAGCGTCTCCATCGCGGCATCGAAACCGGCCAGATAGTCCGGCTCGGACCGGAAGCGCGGAAACTGGATATAGCCGATATCCGGCGCCAGCCAGCGGTGTTCGATCGAGGCCGTGCGGCAATGCTCGATCTGTTCACGCGACATGGGCGCCCGCGACGGTGCGGCGCGGCTGCCCTGGGTCCACAGACGCAGATGGTGGTCCTGGGCGATATCGTAGAGATCTTCGGTGAGCGCTTGCGCCAGCGCGTCCAGATCGGCGGCCTGATCATAATCGCCGGCATGCTCGCGAAGATGACGCGCCATGGCGGCACCGGTCTGTGGATAGATGTAGTCGTCTTCCAGATAGACCGCGACTTCCTCGAGCGCCGCGGACCAGCGATGCGCTGCCGGCTCCTCCGCCTGGGCCACCGCCATCTGAACGCTCGCAACACTCATTCCCAGCAGGATTGCCCTGATACCCGGCATCACCTGTCCTCCCTCAGCCTGGCGGACATTAGGTCAACACGCGCCCGTCCAGGGTGTGACGGCGGACTTACCGATTGGAGAGGTCCGGCTACTCCCAGCAGCGCGGGCCGTCTTCCGGCAGTTCGCTGTCCACGGCGTGCGCGGCGGCCCAGGCGATCGCCATGGGCGAAATCGCATCCGGCGTGTCTTCGCGATTGGTCAGCACGATTACCGACAGGCCTGTCGTCAGATCGCGCACATAGGCCGTGCCGGAATAGCCGCCATGGCTCACCAGGGTGCGCCCGCCCATGTGATAGGTCATCCAGCCACGCGCATAGCCCCAGCTGTCGCAAGTCTCCCCGGTATCGAAGGGGCGCTGGATCTCGGCCGTGGCCGCCAGGGCGCCGTCATTGACGACCCCGCTGCCGGACAGCGCGACCTCCCAGGCCATCATGTCGTCGAGGGATGAGGTCACACCGAAATGCGACATCAGGCCGAACTGCCAGACGCGGCGGTTGCGCTGCAGCCCGTCAGCCTCGCGCCAGGCATAGCCTTCGGCGCGATGCGGCACGATGGCCGACTGGTCCAGCATGGCCGTCTGGTCCATCCCCAGCGGGCCGAAAAATGTGTCCTGAAGATAGTCGCCATAGGACTGACCGGTGACCTGCTCGATCACGAGGCCGAGCAGGAAATACCCCTGGTCGGAATAGATCCAGTCCTCACCGGGCCGGGCCACCATCTCCGTCGCCATGGCCGAGGCGAGCATGTCTTCGGTGGAATAGTTCAGCAGGAACTCGCCATCCGGCCTCGCCTCGAACCGGTGAGCCAGCCCGCCGGTATGGCTGAGCAGCTGGTCGATCGTGATCGCCGACCAGGCCTCCGGCGCGTCGACGGGCAGGTAGTCCACGACCCGATCGTCCAGCGATACCTCACCCGCATCCGCCAGCGTCAGTACCGCCAGCGCGGTCATATGCTTGGTCAGGGAGGCGAGTTCGAAAACCGTCGCGGCCGTCACCGGCACCTGATGCCCGACCGAAGCCAGGCCGTAGCTGCCGACATGTACCGGTTCGCCGTGCCGCAGCACAGCGACCGCCATGCCGGGGAAATGCCCCTGCTCCATCAAGGGCTCGACGGCAGCGTCGACGGGATCGGGATGCGGGGCGGGCTGGGCGCTGACCGGTCCGGTAAGCAGCAATGCTGCCGCCGCGCCAAGCGTCTGAATTTTCACGATAGCCGTCCCCCGATCACGAACAGGCAGGAAGGCGCCGGAATGCGGCAGCATTATGCTCCTCTGCGCCGGAGACCCTGACCTTCAAAGCTTGCGGGCCTTCGGAGCAGGTCCTTCGGACGGACGGCCCCAGCTCTCCATCCAGTCCCGGACATCGCTCCAGTCGGCCCCGCTGCGCTCCTCGCGGAAGGCCAGCAGTCTGCGCTCATCCTCGGCCAGCACTTCCGGCGACCAGGGTCCTGTTCCAGCCGCCCGCTGCTCAGCCAGGTCTGCCGGCAAACCTGCTTCGCTGGCGGCCAGATCGGCCAATAGCTCTGCCACGGTAAGATTGCGTGCCGCGGCCCGGGCCTCGAGCAGCGCCGCCGTCGTCTCATCGACCTCAATCGCACGGAATTTGGCATTCATTCCGGAAGTCTAGGGCCGAAGTCCCGGGAAGTCGATTGAGCAGGCCGGCAGCCAACAAAAAAGCCGGCCCGAAGGCCGGCTTTTCGTTGAGCGTGTCGCGTCCGGATCCCGGAACGGGGCCGGGACGATCCGCCGCGCGGCGGATCAGTTGTCCAGGAAGCTGCGGAGCTTGCGCGAACGGCTCGGATGCTTGAGCTTGCGCAGGGCCTTGGCCTCGATCTGGCGGATCCGTTCGCGGGTCACCGAGAATTGCTGGCCGACTTCTTCCAGCGTGTGGTCGGTATTCATGCCGATGCCGAAGCGCATGCGCAGCACGCGCTCCTCGCGCGGGGTGAGCGAGGCCAGCACGCGGGTGGTGGTTTCGCGCAGATTGGCCTGGATGGCGGCATCGATCGGCAGGACGGCATTCTTGTCCTCGATGAAATCGCCCAGATGGCTGTCTTCCTCGTCGCCGATCGGCGTTTCCAGGGAGATCGGCTCCTTGGCGATCTTCATCACCTTGCGCACTTTTTCCAGCGGCATGGCGAGCTTTTCGGCCAGTTCTTCCGGGGTCGGCTCGCGGCCGATCTCGTGCAGCATCTGGCGGCTGGTGCGGACGATCTTGTTGATCGTCTCGATCATGTGCACCGGGATACGGATGGTGCGGGCCTGGTCGGCGATCGAGCGGGTGATCGCCTGGCGGATCCACCAGGTGGCATAGGTCGAGAACTTGTAGCCGCGGCGGTATTCGAATTTGTCGACGGCCTTCATCAGGCCGATATTGCCTTCCTGGATCAGATCCAGGAATTGCAGGCCGCGATTGGTGTATTTCTTGGCGATGGAGATCACCAGGCGCAGGTTCGCCTCGACCATCTCCTTCTTGGCCACGCGGGCCTCGCGCTCGCCCTTCTGGACGGTGCGCACGATGCGGCGCAGATCCTCGATCGGTACGCCGGCGCGCTGGGTCAGATCGGCCAGCTCGTCACGGATCTTGCCGGCGTCAAGCGCCTCGCGGTCGATGAAACGGTCCCAGGCCTTGGACGTGCCGGCCATCGAGCCCGGCCAGTCCGGATTGAGCTCGTTTCCGAAATAGCTGTCCATGAACTGGGCACGCGGCACGCCATGGGCATCGGCCATGCGCAGGAGCTTGCCTTCCAGCGACATGCGTTCCTTGTTGATCGCATAGAGCTGTTCGACCAGGGCCTCGATACGCGCATTGTTGAGGTGCATCGTATTGAGCTGGGTGACGATGGAGTTCTGCAGCCCCTCGTACTTCTCCCGGCTCTGCTTGGTCAGGTCCTTGCCCTCGATGCGGGCGGCAACCAGCTTGTCCTGCAGCTTGCGGAAGGCGGCGAAGTCGGACGCGATCGAGTCCAGCGTCTCCATGACGCCGTCGCGCAGTTCCGCTTCCATCGCCGACAGGGAGAGCGAGGCACCATCGTCCTCGTCATCATCATCCTCGTCGTCGCCGGAGCCTTCGGTCTCCTCGTCGTCGTCCTCATCCTCGTCATCATCGTCGCGGGAGGATTTCTTGGCAGACTTCTCGTCTTCGTCGCCAGACTTGTCCTGCGTGTCGGCTGGCGCAGCGGCAGGAGCTGCGGCCCCGGCTTCGCCCTCGCCATCCTCGCCCTCTTCAACCTCGGCCTGCTGGCCGCCATAGGTGGCGTCGAGGTCGATGATGTCGCGCAGCAGGACCTGGCCTTCCTGCAACTCGTCGCGCCAGACCATGATGGCTTCGAAGGTCAGCGGGCTTTCGCACAGGCCGCGGATCATCGCATTGCGGCCGGCCTCGATACGTTTCGCGATCGCGATCTCGCCCTCGCGGGAGAGGAGTTCGACCGAGCCCATCTCGCGCAGATACATGCGCACGGGGTCGTCGGTACGGTCGGCGGACGAGCCAGTATTCTGGCCCACCACGGCAGCCTTGCCGCTGGCGGCCGCGACAGAGCGGCTGTCGCTCTCGTCCTCGTCGTCATCGCTGTCGTCGTCATCGCCGGAGGCATTCGCCTTGGCGTTTTCGCCGTCATCATCGACGTCGGTCTCGTTGTCGACGACATTGATGCCCATCTCGGACAGCTGCGCGAGCACGTCCTCGATCTGCTCGGAGGAAAATTCCTCGCTCGGCAGAACGGCGTTCAGCTCGTCATGGGTCACATAACCGCGCTTCTTCGCGGTCTTGATCATGTTCTTGACCGACTGGTCCGTCAGGTCCAGAAGCGGACCGTCCTGGGGTTCCGATGCGTCGTTGGCTTCGGCCGTTTTGCTCATCTATTCGTCCCTTGTCGCGCTGCCCAGTGCGCACAATTGGAATGTGTTCCGGGTCAGGACGGTTCCGATCGCGAGGTTTCCCGGCGCCAGGCCTCGACCAGCCGCCGCACACTCTCGGAATCATCCCTGCCAATTTCTTCGTTCAGCCGCGCGCGTATCTCGTCGCGCCGGCGCTGTGCCTCGCTTCGTTCCATATAGGCTGCTGCCAGGCGCGTCCAAGCCTGTGTTCGTGCCTCGAAGGACGCCTCCGTTCCGCCCAGTGCCGCCTGCATGGGGCCGCGCTCTCCGTCCAACCGCTTCATTGTTGCCGCATATCCGGCTTCGGCCAATCTGGCCCTAAGCGTGTCGGTTTGCACAGACTGCCCAGAAGAGCAGGCGTCTAAAACGGCGTCGCGCAGTGAGTCAAGCGAACCGAGGCGCAAAAGCGCCAATGTCTCCACCTGGTCGACCGCAATATCGGGGTAATCGATCGCGGCGAGAAGCAGGTGGCGCGCCAGATGATCGGCCGGTTGCCGGCCTGCAGCCTGCGTCTTTCGTTTCAGTTCGGCGCTGGCCCTCATCAGCGGCATCTTCCGCCCGTAAGCTCCGGAGGACCGCCGCATCTGCTGCGGCCGGCTGCCGAACAGCGCTTCCATGCGCTGGTCGAACTCGCGCCGGTATTCTTCGCGTATATCGGTATCGGCGATCTGGGAAACAAGTCCCCGGATCCGCCGCCGGAAGCCGGCCCGGCGGTCCGGATCGTCGAGCGGTTCGACATGCACCTCGCGCTCCCACAGGAGATCGGCCAGCGAACGCGTCTCGGTGAACACCGCACGCAGCGCATTGGCGCCCTCCTCGCGCAGGAGATCGTCCGGGTCCTTGCCCTCGGGCATGAAGGCAAAGCGCAGCGTCTTGCCCGGCTGCAGCAGCGGCAGCGCCCGGTCGGCCGCCTTGAAGGCCGCCCCACGGCCGGCACTGTCGCCGTCCAGGCACATCACCGGCTCACCGCCAGCGCGCCACAGGAGCTGGATCTGCTCCTCTGTGACGGCCGTGCCCAGCGGCGCCACGCCATGATCCAGCCCGGCACGCGCCAGGGCGATCACGTCGAGATAGCCTTCCGCCACGATCAGACCGCGGATAGTCTGTTTGGGATCCGAGGCCGCCTTGCGCGCTTCGGGATAGCGGTAGAGCACCGAGCCCTTGTGGAAGATCGGCGTTTCCGGCGAATTGAGATATTTCGCCCGCGCCTCCTTGTTCAGCGCCCGGCCGCCAAAGGCGACCAGCCGGCCGCGCGGATCGTGGATCGGGAACATGATGCGGTCGCGGAAGCGGTCATAGGGCGAGCCGTGATCCGGCTGGATCAGCAGGCCGCATTCGATCAGGTCCTCGACCGGGGCCCCGGCGGTCACCAGCTCGTCCTTCAGCGCCGTCCGCCCGTCCGGGGCATAGCCGATACCGAAGCGCACGCAGTCCTGACCGGTCAGGCCGCGCCCCTTGAGATAGGTCCGTGCCGCCTCGCCTTCCGGCTGGCGCAGGGCCCGCAGATAAAAGGCCTGGGCCACCTCCATCCATTCCACGAGGGATTTGCGGTGGACGGTCTTCTCGTGAGCTTCCGGATCCGGCTCGGGCAGGCGCAGCCCGGCCTCGCCGGCCAGCCGCTCCGCCGCCTCCATGAAGGACAGGCCTTCCATTTCCTCGAGCCAGGTGAAGACGTCGCCATGCTTGCCACTGGCAAAGCAATGGTAGAAGCGCTTGTCGTCATTGACGAAAAACGACGGCGTGCGTTCTTTCTTGAAGGGCGACAGGCCGACGAATTCGCGGCCCTGGCGTTTCAGCTGCACGGTGCGGCCGATCAGGTCCGACGGGCGGACCCGCGCCTTGATCTCGTCGATGAAATCCTCACCCAGCCGCATCTGAACGCGTTCGCCTCGCCCGTCCGTTGTCACAGCCGGACATGATGCGCCCGAAAGCTTCCGGCGTCACGCGATCAAATCAGGATCAGGTTCAGGCCGCGCCGGCGAGCAGCGTCTTCACCTTGGCACCCGCCTGGCCGAAATCCATGCGGCCGGCATAGCGGGTTTTCAGCTCGCCCATCACGCGGCCCATATCCTTCAGGCCGGAGGCATCGAGTTCGCTGACGACGGTCTGGGCCGCCTGCTCGATTTCGGTGCTGTCCATCGGCTTGGGCAGGAATTCGCGGACAATCTCCGCTTCCCCGCGCTCGGCCTCGGCGAGATCCAGGCGGCCGGCCTTTTCATAGGTCTCGGCGCTCTCGTCGCGCTGTTTGGCGAGCTTTTGCAGGATGGCCATGATTTCCGTGTCTCCGCAGCCGGCGCAGCGGTCTTCCGCGCGCGCCGCGATGTCACGGTCCTTGATCGCCGCAGAGATCAGGCGGAGCGTCGACAGACGCGTCTTGTCGCCGGCCTTCAGGGCGGATTTCAGTTCGTCGGTGATACGGTCACGAAGAGACATGGTGTAACTGGTCCATTCTGGGTGCCCTTTGGCAACCCGTCACGAAATCTCCGGTGTGAAAAAGTGTTCGCGCGCCTCCGGGAAGCGCCATTTGTTTCGAGCGTCCGGGTCCGTTGTCCGCAGATGCGTTCCTGACTGTCTGCTCATCCTCGGCCTTACAGCCTCTGAAACAAGGGCCGGGGGAATATGCCCTCGCCGCTCAATAATCAACCCCTCATCGATCAGCGGTCATAAAGATTGATCGATCGGGCGAGGAACCGGACTTGCGGTATTGACCCGGCGGGGCGAAGAGACTAGCGAAGCGCCCGTTTATCCGGACGTCAGGATGCAGCCGATTCCCCGGCCGCCCGACGCGCGTCCCCGCAAGGCAGGAGAGCCCCATGTCGCAGCCCGATCCGACGCAGGCCACAGGCGCCATCGCCCTTGCAGACGGCCAGGTTTTCCTGGGCCACGGGACCGGCGCGAGCGGAACCGCCATCGGAGAGCTGTGCTTCAACACGGCGATGACCGGCCACCAGGAAATCCTGGCCGACCCGTCCTATGCCGGCCAGGTCGTCTGCTTCACCTTCCCCCATGTCGGCAATGTCGGCGCCAATGCGGAAGACGAGGAAGCGGCCAGCGAACCGGCTCGCAAGGCCGCCGTCGGCATGGTGTCCCGCGCCGCGATCACCCCGCCGGCCAACTGGCGCGCCGAGACCTCTTTCGAGGAATGGCTGCGCACGCGCGGCATCGTTTCGGTGACCGGGATCGACACGCGCGCCCTCACCCGCCGCATCCGCGAGAAGGGCATGGCGATGTGCGCCATCGCCCATGACCCCTCCGGCAATATCGATATCGAGGCGCTCAAGGCCGCCGCCGCCGCCGCACCGACCATGGAAGGCCGCGAACTCGCTGCCGACGTGACGCGCGAAGCCGCGGGCGAGTGGAGCGAAGGCAATTGGGTGCTGGGCGAGGGCTATGCCGCCGGACCGGAAGAGGGTCCGCGCGTCGTGGTGCTCGATTATGGCGTGAAGGCCAACATCCTGCGCCTGCTGACCGGCGCAGGCGCCCGCGTCGCCGTCCTGCCGGGCAAGGCCGGCATTGACGAGGTCAAGGCGCTCAATCCGGACGGCGTCGTCTTCTCCAACGGTCCGGGCGATCCGGCCGAGACGGGCAAGTATGCCCTGCCGACCATCAAGGCCGTCATCGAGGCCGGCATCCCCGCACTGGGCATCTGCCTGGGCCACCAGATGCTGGCGCTCGCGCTGGGCGCAAAGACCGCGAAAATGCCCCAGGGCCATCACGGCGCCAATCACCCGGTGAAGAACCACGAGACCGGCCAGGTGGAGATCGTCTCCATGAACCACGGCTTTGCGGTCGATGGCTCGACCCTGCCGGCCAATGCGGTTGAAACCCATGTCTCGCTGTTCGACGGCTCCAATTCCGGCTTCAAGCTGACCGACAAGCCCGTCTGGGCCGTCCAGCACCACCCGGAAGCCAGCCCGGGCCCGCAGGACAGTTTCGGCGTGTTCGACCGGTTTGTCGGCGCGCTGAAGGCGAAGGCGGACGCATAGAGCGCCCGTCCGGACACGTTCCGCCCCCGGAACCGTCACCCTGACAAAAGTCAGGGCCCGGTCCGAAAAGCCGGATTGAGCCAGACCTGGCGGGAACGCGCCCCGCGGCCATCATCCTGACTTTCGTCAGGATGATGGCCGCGGGGGGACGCGAGCGAACAGCATCGCAGCCGCCGGCTGAGCACAGGTTCAAAAAGGGCTGGCTGCCCGGCGCGCATCACAGCATCATTCCGTGATGCTGAACCGACGCACACTTCTCGCTGCCTCTGTTGCTGCCGGTCTGACCGGCTGCAGCCGCCCGGCACCGCCGGACGGGCTGCTGCGCGTCGCGACGACGAACCTGCCCGACAGTCTCGATCCGGCGCGGGGCGAATTTGCCTCGGCAGCGCTGGCCTACAAGCAGCTGCACGCCGGCCTGACCGAGTATGCGGCGGACGGGTCCGTCGCCCCGGGGCTGGCGGAAAGCTGGACCTTCCGCGAAGACGGGCGGCGCTGGTATTTCCATCTGCGCGACGGGCTCACCTGGTCGGACGGGCATCCGCTGACCGCCGAGGATGTCGTCTGGTCGGCCCGGCGTCTGGTCGATCCGGCCCAGAGCTTTGCCCAGCTGGGCGATTTCTTCGCCATCGAAAACGCCCGCGCAGTGCTGGCCGGCGAGATGCCGCCCGAGGCGATGGGGGTCGCCGCACTGAACGAACGGAGCGTCGAGTTCCGTCTCACCGATCCGCTGGGCCTGCTGCCCGTCTTGATGCGTGAATTCTACCCCTTCCCGCGCCACGTCATCGAACGCCACGGAGCCGACTGGGTGCGGCCGGAAAACCTGGTCACGGCCGGCGCCTATACGCTGACCGGCGAGAGCCAGCTGCATCTCTCGATGACCCGCAACCCCGCCTATTACGACGCCGCCCGGGTGGCGATCCCGGCCATCCGGCTGGATGCAGTGCAGGATGCCGCGACCCGTGTGCGCCTGTTCCGGGCGGGCGATTACGACCTGGCCGACCAGCCGCCGGCCAACCAGATCGGCTTCCTGCGCGACCGGCTGGGCGAGCGTTTCCGCAGTTTCGACGCGCCGATCCTGCGCTATCTCAAGCTCAATCACGCCCGCGCACCGCTGGCAGCAGCCGAAACGCGCCGGGCGCTGTCCGGGGCGATCGATCGCGCCTTCATCGCCGGGGAATTCTTTGCCGGCACGGCCAGCCCGACGCGCCATGTCGTGCCGGTGATCGACCCGGAAGCCGGGGCTGCCGGCGCAAGCCCGGCGCTGGAGATCGGCAGGCCGCTGCAGATCCGCACCACGCCGGGCGATAATGAGCGCATCGCCCTTGCCGTGGCGGACGACTGGCAGCGCGCCGGCGTGGAGACCGAGATCTTCGTGACCTATGCCACCGATCTCTACCAGGCCGTCGATGCCGGCGATTACGATGTCGCCGTCGCCAGCTTCAACCGCGGCCTGAAGGCCGACCCCTTCTTCATGCTGGATCCGTTCGCGCCCGGCGGGTTTGCCGACAATTTCAACTGGCAGGACGCGGAGTTCGCCGGCGCCATGGCCCGCGCCCGGCGCGAGACCGATCCGGCCGCCCGCGCGCTCGCCTACCAGCAGGCCGAAGCGCGCCTGTTCGAGGAAACCGCCATCATCCCGCTGCTGCACGAACGCGCGCACTGGATGGTGTCGGACCGGGTCGCTGGAACCCGCAGCGACATCCAGCCCATGCTCTGGCGGGAATTGTCACTGCTTCCGACGGAACTCGAATAGATCGCCCGGCTGGCAATCGAGCGCATCGCACAGGGCGATCAGGGTGGAGAAGCGCACGCCCTTGATCTTGCCGGTCTTGATCATCGACAGGGCCTGTTCGGAGACGCCGATGCGGTCGGCCAGCTCCTTCGAGCGGATCTTGCGGCGCGCCAGCCAGACATCGAGATGGACGATGATCTCGCCGGGCAGGGTCTCGTCCTCATCGCTCACAGGATCAGCTCCAGCTCCTCCTGCTTGCGGCGGCCTTCTGCCAGGATATGCGCCACCAGGAAGAAGAGCAGCGCCAGGCCGATGGCCTGCACATCGCGCGAGGAGAAGGCGATTTCCAGCGCGTTCGGCACATGCGGGTTGGCGACCGAGAGATAAACGCCCATCACCGTGTGACCGGCGGGCGCCCACAGCGCATTGACCAGGCTGGCCAGGGCGAACTGGCGGAAGCCCGTCACGGCTTCGGCCGAGAAATACCGTCCCTGCGAGCATTCGGTGAACAGGCCGCGCAGCCCCAGGAGCCCGTACAGCGTGATCACGACCGGAACGGTGGCGATGCCCGCGGCGCCGAGGCGTACAGGCAGGATGAACCAGTCCAGCGACGGCCCGCCCAGCCCGTTGCCGGGCACCGGCCGCTCGAGCATGCCGGACAGGTCGGGCAGCATCCATGCCCCCCAGACCACCAGCGGCTGCAGGGCCATGAGCACCAGCGTGGCCACAGCCAGAAAGCGGCTCAGCCCCCGGATACGGGCATCATTGCGGTGTGCGGCGGGCGCCTTATCTATCACGAACTGCATCCTGAATTAAAGTTTCACTTGAATTTTTTCCGATATTAGTTGAATCGTCGGATATCGGCAATCGGGAGCACCACCGTATCAACCCATACCCCCAGCCGTTGCGGTTCGTGCCTGACTGACCGGGTCTCGCCTTCTCTCACACACAAGAGCCCGGCCGGACCAGTTTCTCCCGATTGCCGATACCTGCCGGCCGCCATGATTGTCCGGCCGGAAGTGCGGGCTGTTTCATATTTAATTCAGGTGGTTACTGCCGAACGCACCGAATCCCTCAGTTTCCCCCTCGCCTTCGCTCCGATTCCGCGTTAGGTACCCGCTTCAGCACCAAAACCGACGCGCCTGCACGGCATCCCGACCGGGAACGCCGCGACGGGCGCGCGCGCACGACAAAGAAGGCCCGCGCTGATGCCCAAACGCACCGACATCAAATCCATCCTGATCATCGGCGCCGGTCCCATCGTGATCGGCCAGGCCTGCGAGTTCGACTACTCCGGCGTTCAGGCGGTGAAGGCGCTGAAATCCGAGGGCTACCGGGTCATCCTGGTCAATTCCAACCCGGCCACGATCATGACCGACCCGGAGCTGGCGGACGCGACCTATATCGAGCCGATCACGCCGGAAATGGTCGCCAAGGTGATCGAGAAGGAACGCCCGGACGCGCTGCTGCCGACCATGGGCGGCCAGACCGCGCTCAACTGCGCGCTGGAGCTGAACAAGCGCGGCGTGCTGGACCTGTTCGGTGTCGAGATGATCGGCGCCAAGGCGGACGTGATCGACAAGGCGGAAAACCGCGAACGCTTCCGCGCCGCGATGGACAAGATCGGCCTGGAAAGCCCGCGCTCGCGCACCGTTCACACCATGGCGGAAGCCGAAGCCGTGCTGCCGGAGATCGGCCTGCCGGCGATCATCCGCCCCTCCTTCACCCTGGGCGGCACGGGCGGCGGCATCGCCTACAATGTCGAGGAATACGAGGCGATCTGCAAAACCGGTCTCGATGCCTCGCCGGTCGATGAAATCCTCGTCGAGGAGAGCATTGTCGGCTGGAAGGAATTCGAGATGGAAGTCGTCCGCGACAAGGCCGACAACTGCATCATCGTCTGCTCGATCGAGAATATCGATCCGATGGGCGTGCATACCGGCGACTCGATCACCGTGGCGCCGGCCCTCACCCTCACCGACAAGGAATACCAGATCATGCGCTCGGCCTCGCTGGCCGTGCTGCGCGAGATCGGTGTGGAGACCGGCGGTTCGAACGTGCAGTTCGCGGTCAATCCGGAAGACGGCCGCATGGTCGTGATCGAGATGAACCCGCGCGTGTCGCGCTCCTCGGCCCTGGCCTCCAAGGCCACCGGCTTCCCGATCGCCAAGGTCGCCGCCAAGCTGGCCGTCGGCTACACGCTCGACGAGATCGCCAACGACATCACCGACGGCGCCACCCCGGCCTCGTTCGAGCCGACCATCGACTATGTCGTCACCAAGATCCCGCGCTTTGCCTTCGAGAAATATCCCGGTGCCGACAACCGCCTGACCACCTCGATGAAGTCGGTCGGCGAAGCCATGTCGATCGGCCGCACCTTTGCGGAAAGCGTGCAGAAGGCCCTGCGGTCGATGGAAACCGGCCTGACCGGTTTCGACGAGGTCGACATTCCCGGCGTCGAGGAAGCCACCAGCGAGGATGCCCGCAAGGAAGCCGTGCGCGCCGCCCTGTCGGTGGCCACGCCGGACCGTCTGCGCGTCATCGCCCAGGCTTTCCGCGAAGGCCTGAGCGTCGAGGAAGTGCGCGCGGCCTCGCTCTATGAACCCTGGTTCCTGCGCCAGATCGAGGCGATCGTTCACGCCGAGGAAGACGTCGCCACGCTGGGCCTGCCGGAAACCGCCGAAGGCTTCCGCAATCTCAAGGCCATGGGCTTCTCGGACGCCCGTCTGGCCAGGCTGGTCAAGCGCGAGGAAGCCGATGTGCGCAAGGCGCGCCGCGCCCTGGGCGTGCGGCCGGTGTTCAAGCGGGTCGACACCTGCGCCGCCGAATTCTTCGCCGCGACGCCCTACATGTATTCCACCTACGAGACCCCGGCCTTCGGCAGCGAAACGGCGGATTGCGAGAGCGATCCTTCGGATGCGAAGAAAGCCATCATTCTCGGCGGCGGCCCGAACCGGATCGGCCAGGGCATCGAGTTCGACTATTGCTGCTGCCATGCCGCTTTCGCCTTCGGCGAGATGGGCATCGAGTCGATCATGGTGAACTGCAATCCGGAAACCGTCTCGACCGATTACGACACCGCCGACCGCCTGTATTTCGAACCGCTGACCCTCGAGGACACGCTGGAGCTGATCGAGACCGAGCGCTCCAAGGGCGAGCTGCTGGGCGTGGTCGTCCAGTATGGCGGCCAGACCCCGCTGAAGATCGCCGGCGAACTGGAAGCGGAAGGCGTGCCGATCCTCGGCACCGCGCCGGACGCCATCGACCTGGCCGAAGACCGCTGGCGCTTCAAGGACCTGCTGGACCGGCTGAACCTGAAACAGCCGCCCAACGCCATCGCCTCTTCCGAAGAACAGGCGCGCGCCGAAGCCGAGAAGCTCGGCTTCCCGCTGGTGCTGCGCCCCTCCTATGTGCTGGGCGGCCGGGCAATGGAAATCATCCGCGAGATCGACAGTTTCGACCGCTATCTGCGCGAGGCCGTGCACGTCTCCGGCAAGTCCCCGCTCCTGCTGGACCGCTATCTCACAGATGCCGACGAGGTCGATGTCGACGCAATCTGCGACGGCGAGGATGTCTGGGTGGCCGGCGTGATGCAGCACATCGAGGAAGCCGGCGTCCACTCCGGCGACAGCGCCTGCTCGCTGCCGCCCTATTCGCTCTCCAAGGAAATGGTCGACGAGCTGAAGGCCGAAGCCGTTGCGATGGCCAAGGCCATCGGCGTGAAAGGCCTGATGAACGTGCAGTTCGCGGTCAAGGGCGGCGAGATCTACGTGCTCGAAGTCAATCCGCGCGCCTCGCGCACCGTGCCCTTCGTCGCCAAGGCCATCGGCCAGCCGGTCGCCAAGATCGCCGCCAAGGTGATGGCCGGCGCCAGGCTGAAGGATTTCGGCCTGAAGGATCCGGCGCCCAAGCACATCTCGGTCAAGGAAGCGGTGATGCCCTGGGCCCGCTTCCCGGGCGTCGACCCGGTTCTGGGCCCGGAAATGCGTTCGACCGGCGAGGTGATGGGCATCGACACCATGTTCGAGGCCGCCTTCGCCAAGGCCGAGCTGGGCGCCGGCGTGAAACTGCCGCGCTCGGGCGGCGTCTTCATCTCGCTGCGCGAGGGCGACAAGGCCGCCATGGTGGAGCCGGCGCGCGTGCTGGTGATGCTCGGCTTCAAGATTCTCGCCACTGCGGGCACCGCCACCGTGTTCGAGGATGCCGGCGTGCCGGTGACCCGCGTCAACAAGGTGTTCGAGGGCCGGCCGCACATTGTCGACCTGATGAAAAACGGCGAAGTCCAGCTGATCTTCAACACCACCGAGGGCCGCCAGTCGCATCTGGACAGCTATTCGATTCGCCGCACCGCCCTGGACATGCGCATCCCGTGCTACACGACGGCCTCGGCCGCGCGCGCCGCAATTCTGTCCTTGCGCCGCATCGATGAAGGAGCGCTTGAACCTGTGGCCCTGCAGACCTACTCTTGATGGTCAACTTCGTGGAGGCTAGCCTGCCTTCCACTCCCGAAGATAAGTGGTCGTATGAACAAGATCCCGATGACCGTCGCAGGGCATAAAGCCCTCGACGAAGAGCTGAAACACCTCAAATCCGTCGAACGCCCGGCGGTGATCGCCGCGATCTCCGAAGCGCGCGAACACGGCGACCTGTCGGAAAACGCCGAGTATCACGCGGCCAAGGAACGCCAGGGCTATATCGAGGGCCGGGTCCAGGAACTCGAGGACAAGCTGGCGCGCGCCCAGGTCATCGATATCGCCAAGATGTCCGGTGACACGGTGAAGTTCGGTGCGACCGTCACGGTGCTCGATGAAGACACCGAAGAGGAAGCCACCTACCAGATCGTCGGCGACGACGAATCGGACGTGAAGTCCGGCAAGATCTCCATCTCCTCCCCCATCGCCCGCGCGATGATCAACAAGGAGGTGGGCGACGTCATCGAGGTCAACGCCCCGGGGGGCCTGAAGAGCTACGAGATCATGAATGTGAGCTGGGGCGGCTAGGCCCCGGCGACATCGCGATGAATGCAAGACGGCGCCCGATGGGCGCCGTTTTTTTGGTGCGCCTTTCCTCCCCGCTTTGCGGGGAGGGGGACCGCGAAGCGGTGGAGGGGCCGCCGGAGCGCAGCGAAGGCGGAATGCCGGCGACACGCCCCGGCACGCCGCCTGCGGCGGCCCCCATCGACCCGATGCTGCGCATCGGCCCACTTCCCCATTTCATGGGGAAGAAAGACCCACCCACAAACCGTCATCCTGACGAAGGTCAGGACCCAGATCACAAGGCCGGCTTTTTCCAGGAAAGCCCCCGCCCCGCTCTGCGACCTGGGTTCCGGCTTTCGCCGGAATGACGGTTTGGAGCGTGCCGGCAGAAGCCGGCACGATCTTTCTAGAACCGCCGTGTCACGCTCGCGCGCACGGTGCGCGGAGCGCCGTAGAAGCAGTTCACGGCGGAGTAGCAGCGGGCGACATAGGTCTCGTCGAACAGGTTCGAGCCGGAGACCGCCACACGCCAGTCGGCATAGTCATAGTGCACCGAACCGTCGAACAGGGTGACGGACGGGTTGGTGTAGACTTCCGGCGTCCAGGCGGACGGCAGATTGCCGGCGCTTTCAGCCATGTAGCGCACGCCCAGCGAGGCGCCGAGGCCGGCAAGCCGGCCCTCCTGGATCGTGTAGTCGGCCAGGGCAGAGGCCTGGAAGCCGGGCACGACCGGCAGTTCGGCGCCCAGGTCCGGACCGTTGGAGCGGGTGACTTCGCTGTCGGTCCAGGTCAGGGCGGCATTGAGGCTCAGACGCTCGCGGAAACGGCCGACGAATTCGACCTCGAAGCCGGAGACTTCCACTTCACCGGTCTGCACCTGGAAGCTCTCGCCCGCAGCGTTCTGCGGATCCGGCGTCAGCACATTGTCCTGCACCAGGCGATAGACCGCCGCCGTTGCGAAGACGCGCGTGTCCGGACCCAGATCCGGCTGGTATTTCACACCGGCTTCCACCTGCTCGCCGCGCGTCGGGTCGAAGGCCACGCCATTGCGGTCGGAACCGGCCGCCGGCTGGAAGCTGCTTGCCCAGGAGACGTAGGGCACGAGGCCATTGTCGAACCGGTAGGCAAGGCCCGCCGTCCAGGACGTGTCGTCATCGTCGCGATCGGTACCGGCCAGGCGCTGTTCGGTGTTCACCCAGTCATGACGCACGGTCAGCGTGGCGATCCAGTTGTCCAGCCGCGCCTGGTCGACGAAGTAGAGACCGGTCTGCTGCTGCAGGGTGCTGTCGAAGGGCGCAGTCGGCAGGTCGGCAATGGTGTGGCCATAGACCGGATCATAGATGTCGATGGTCGGGATGCCGGCGAAGGAGAAGGCCGAGGCGCCGATATAGTCGTACTCGCGCCAGTCCAGACCGCCGGTCAGATCATGCTCGATCGCGCCGGTGGTGAAGGTGCCCGCCAGCCGCGTATCCACCGACAGCGTGTCGACATCCTCGTCGAAGGAGAAGGAGTAGCGGCTCACCGTGCGGTAATCATCCGGCGTGCCGTCGAAATCGGCATCGACGAAACCATTGCCGCCAATGCCGCGCTGGATGGATTCCAGATCCGTGTATTTCAGGTTCTGGGTGAGCGTGATGCCGCCGTCGAATTCGTGGGAGAACTCATAGCCGGCGCCGTAATGCTCGCGCTCGAAGCGGTTATAGCGGGTCTCGCCCAGATTGGCGTCGACCGGGATCGGCCCGTTCGGATTGGGCGTCAGCGTGCCCTGGGACGGGAAAAAGCCCATGCCGTCACCATAGATGCCGTCATCCTGATAATAGGCCAGCAGGGTCAGCGTGGTGCGCGGCGAGGCCTGCCAGGTCAGGGCCGGTGCGATATAGGTGCGGTCGGTATCGACACCGCGCGTCTGGCTGCCGCCTTCGCGGTAGAGGCCCGTCAGGCGCGCCGAGACCGTGTCCGACAGGGCGCCGGTGACGTCGCCATTGATCTGCCAGAGATCCTGATTGCCGACTTCCACACCGATCTCGCCGCCGAATTCCTCACGCGGACGGCGCGAGACGATATCGACCAGACCGCCCGGCGGGGTGAGACCGTAGAGCGCGGCCGACGGGCCGCGCAGGATGCGCACGTCTTCCGCGCCGTAGAGATCGAGGCCGGTATTGGCGATCGAGCCGATCGAGCCGCGCGTGCCGTCCAGGAACTGCACCGGTTCGAAACCGCGCATGGTCAGCCAGTCGACGCGCATGTCCGGGCCGTAATTCTCGCCCGTCACACCGGCCACATAGCGCACGGTCTGGGAGAGATTGTTCCAGTCGAGAAGGTCGATCTGGTCGCGCGAGATCAGCGAGACCGATTGCGGCGTCTCGATCAGCGGCATGCCGGTCTTGTTGGCGGCTTCCGAGCCGAGCGGCACATAGTCCGGCGCCGTGACGATAATGACATCCTCATCGGCGGTCTGGGCGAAAGCGGGCGCTGCGGCAACGGCACCGATGGCGGTCGCGGCGAGGCAGAGGGAGCGGAAGGTCATGGGTGTGAGCTTTCTGTCTTCTTCTTGGGGGAGGTCATTGCCGCCGCCGGGACCGGGCCCAGACGATGGCGATCAGGGGCACGGCGAGGCCGGCCCAGGAGAGGACGTCGCTGAGACCGTCGCCGGCCAGCGCACTGACAAGACCGATCAGGCTGAGACAGCCGATCAGCGCAGGAATGACAAAGATCGCGCCCAGGCTGCGGCGGCGGGGTGTGGCGGCAGCGCGGCTCATGCCCCGGCCTCCGCCATCAGCGTGCGCACCGGCCGCTTGCGGCGGGCGAGCCAGAGATAGACACCCGAGCCGAGCACCACGATCGTCACCAGATCGAGCAGCGCCCAGAGGATCTTCATCGGCAGGCCGCCATAATCGCCGAAATGCAGCGGCTGCGAGAGCAGCAGCGCCTGCATGTACCAGGGCATGGGGCGGATATCGGTCAGCTCGCCGGTCACCGCGTCCACCAGGCCGACCGTCAGCAGGCGCTTGGTCAGCGGCGTCGCGCCCTGCAGGAAGACCGCATAGTGATGATCGGTGGAATAGAGCCCGCCCGGGAAGGCCACGAACTGCACCCGCATTCCCGGCGCGGCTGTCGTGACCGCGTCGACCGCGCCCTGGATCGAGCCCGGCTCGGCCGGCGGTTCGGCCTCGCGATAGCCCGCCGTCATCTCGCCCAGCTGGGTCGCCTGCCAGGTCGCGGTGATCGGTTCGGAGAAGGCGTTGATGACGCCGGTCAGCCCGACCACGCTCGCCCAGGCCAGGGTGACGATGCCGAGGAGATTGTGCCAGTCGAGCCATTTCACCCGGCGGCTTCTGGACACCCGCAGCGTGCCGAAATCATGCTTGCGCATGAAGGGCGCGTAGAGCACGACGCCGGACACGATGGCGACAACAAAGAGCGCGCCCATCGCCCCCAGGAAGAACTTCCCCGGCAGGCCCAGGAACATGTCGATATGCAGCTGGAGGATCACCGCCATGATCCCCTCCTCCACCGGCGGCGGCACGAAGTCCGCCGAACGCCAGTCCAGCGACATCAGCGTCATCTGCCGTTCCGGCGCGTCATAGGCCGGGCCCGAGGTGACATTCACCACCGGCCGGTCCTCGTCGAAACTCATGAACAGGACGACCTCGCCGGGCCGCGAGGCCAGCGCTTCGGCGAGCACCGTGTCGAGGCTTTCCAGCCCGTCATCGCCGGGCAGGTCCGGCATGACGTATTCCTCGCCGGTAAGGTGTTCGATCTCGTGATGGAAGATCAGCGGCAGACCGGTGACGCACAGCATCAGAAGGAAGAGCGTGCACACCAGGCTCGACCATTTGTGCAACCAGGACCAGATCTGGATGGTGGATTGGGACATACGCGCCTGGGCACCGCCGGAGAATGCAACTAAGTCGCATTCCGCATACTGCACCCGGGCCGGCACAGCAAGCGAGCACGCGCAGCGCCATCCTGTCGCAGGGCGTCAGGAGCCGCTGCCGATGCCCGGAATATGCCGGGATGGATCGCGGGCAACACCGTCCTGGCGCACTTCGACATGCAGATGAGGTCCGGTCGCATTGCCGCTCGTGCCGACATCGCCGATATGCTCGCCACCGTCGAGATGGTCGCCGGTTGCGACATGGACGGCCGAGAGATGGGCATAGAGCGTGATCCAGCCCCGGCCGTGGTCGATCACGACCGTACGGCCCCAGGCCGCCGATCCCTGATAGCCGAAACCGGCATGGATCACCTCACCGGCGCCGGCGGCGCGGACCGGGGTTCCGTACTGTGTGGAGATGTCGATGCCGGAATGATACCGCCCGCCGCTGCGGGCGGCACCGAAGCCGGAATAGACGATGCCGGACACGACGGGATAGCTGAACAGGACACTCCCCGCGGTTGCCGCGGGCGCGGCTTCCCCGGTTTCCGCGCCGGGGACGGCGATCCCGGCCGGGAATGTCGCCTCTGTCTCAGGCGGCCGCGGTGTCTGCGCGCAAGCCGCCAGCAGGCCCAGCGCGCCGAGTAAAACCGTGCGACATGAATGATGCACCAATGGCATCCCTATGTCCTATCCATGCTGCCATGATGAGGCACATCCTACACCATGACAGCACGGCGTGCAGACCGGACGCTAGCGCAGGCCCGGAAGATACTCGGCCGGATCGATCCGCTGGCCGTTCCGGTGCAGCTCGACATGGACGTGGGGTCCGGTCGAGCGGCCGGTGGAGCCGACACGGCCGATCTGCTGGCCGGAGGACACGCGGTCGCCGACCGAGACGTCAAACCCTTCCATGTGGGCATAGACCGTCTGCCAGCCATTGCCGTGATCGATCGCAACCGTATTGCCCCAGGCAGCCTCGCCGTTGAAGCCGGCGGCCGCATGCACGACCACGCCCGGTCCCGGTGCCACGATCGGCGTGCCGCGATCGGCCGCGATGTCGACGCCATGATGGAATTGCTGGGCTCCCGCCGGACGGGCCGGACGGTCGCCATAGCGGCTGCTGATCCGGCCATGCGCCACGCGATGGGTCAGAGACGGGGCCGGGGCCATGACGGGACGCGGCTCGGCGCGGGGTTCAGCCTGCGGTGCCGGCCGGACCTGGCGCACCGGGCTGGGCTCGGAAGCGGGTTCGGCATGCGGCGCCGGGTGCGGCTCGGGCGAGGGTTCGGCCGCCACCGGTGCGACCGGAGCCTCGCGGCGATTGATCTTGGGTTCGCCGGACGTCGCGCGCTCTTCCTGCAGCGCGATCAGCTCAGCCAGCTCGCGCTCCATCCCCAATTCCTGGAGATAGTAGTAGAGCAGGTGGTAATTGCCCTCGGCCGGATCGTCGGAATAGACCGCACGGGCATAGCCCAGACCGTCCTCGAAACGCCCGGCATGGCCATAGGCCTGGGCCAGCATCCGCATGAAGCGCAGATCGGGCTCGTCCTCGCCGAGCGCAGCCTCAAGCGCTTCCGCGCCGGCCTCGGCATTGCCGTCAGCGATCATCAGCTGGGCGATATTGATGCGCATATTACGGTTGCCATCTTCATCCATGGCGCCCGTATTGATCGCGCCCTGCCAGTCGGCAATCGCGGCGTCCGTCTGACCGAGTTCATAGTGAGCCCGGCCACGCATCTGCAGTACGATCGCCTGGTCATGGGCCGAGCTGCCGGGCGCATCGGCGATCGCAGTGAGCTGGTCGATGGAGGCCTGCCAGTCCTCGTCCTGCTGGGCCGCAAAAGCGGCCTGCATCGGCGCTTGCGCGTCCTGTTCGGGCTGAACATGCTCGGCCGGCTCGGCGACGACGCGCCGCTCGGTGATCAGCGCCTGGGCGCCGGCAACCGGCAGTCCGGCTGCAAGGATTGTGGCAGCCAGCCAGGCCGCGCGGCCGCGCCGGCTGGCGGTTGAAGTCATGATGGCCTTGATCCGCATTTCACGATGTCTCCTGTCGTGAGGGCCGAAAGCAGACGCCGGCGGCGCCGCGATCCGCATGGTTTCGATTAGCGCGGCCGCATAGGCCTTGCGCCGTGCGCCCCCCAGCGCCTCCAGCGTGTCGCGATCGCAGGCGATTTCCCGCGCCGCGTTGAGTTCCCGCTCGATCCAGCGAAGCGGCAGGTTGAACCAGAAGAGCGCGATCAGCGCGGCACCGAGGAGACGGTCTCGCTCGTCGCCACGGCGCAGATGGCTCAGCTCGTGTGCCAGGGCGAAGCGCAGCGCATCGGCCCGCGACAGCATTGCCGCCGGAACCAGGACGACACCCCGCCAGCCGGTCAGGATGGGCGAAGCCGTGTCGGGCCCGACCCGCATCTCCGGAGCACGAACGCCAATGTCCTCGGCAAGCGCCTCGAGTGGCCGACGTTCCTCGCGGCTGGCCGGACGGCTGGCCGCAATCATGCGGCGGCGCGCCAGGTGGCGCAGGCCCGCCAGGCCAAGGCTTACCGCAAGACCCGCCAGATAGAGTGCCAGGATGGTCTGGGTCAGGGATGGCAGCGCCGGAAGCACGAATCCGCCGGCCTCGACTACCAGCGGCAACGGCTCTGTCACTTCGGCAAATTGCGGTTCGAAAATCAGCGCTGCGCCGCCGGCGGTCACGGTCTGCGGCACGGCAAAGATGATGGCCGCCAGCGGCACCGGCAGCAGGGCGACCAGCCGTGCCGCGCGCCACAGCGCGATATCGGTATCGGCCTCACCGCGCCGCTGCAGCCGGGCGAGAGCCCAGGCCGCGCCGCTGGCAATGACCGACAGGCCGCCGCCGAGCAGGAGCGCGTCAAGCAGTCCGCCGCTCATGCCTCGTCCTCCCCGCGCTCCGCTTCATCGGCCTGTTCGAGCAGGCGGGTCAGCGCCGCGGCTTCCTCCTCGCTGAACAGACGGCTCGATGCGAAGGCCGTGCCGGGCAGCGGGCCGTCCATGTCCAGGACATTGGCCGCAAACTCGCGGATCATCCGGCTCATCATCGAGACCTTCTCGACCTTGGCCGTGAAGACCGACAGGCCGTGCACATCCTTGCGGCGGATAAGCCCCTTCTCGGTCATCCGTGTCAGCAGCGTGCGCGTGGTGGAGTAGGACCAGCCGGTATCGGCCGAGATCGCGTCCTGCACCTCGCGGGCGCTTTGCGGCCCGGCATTCCAGAGATGCTTGAGAACGGCCAGCTCGGCCTGGGAGGGCGGTGATGCAGACATGCGGTTACTCCAGCCTTGTCGCGCTACATATGTCGCATGTTGTTACACGTGTAGCGCAGCCCGTCAACCGGCCTTGACGCGATCCCGCCTGCGCCGTCTAAGTCGGAACATGTCCGAACCGTCTTCCACACTTGCGCCATTGACCATCTGGGTCGTCTCGGATGGCCGCCGCGGCATCGAGAATCAGGCGCTCGGCCTGGCCGAAGCCGTCGCACGCGAACTGGACAATCCGGCACGGATCGAACGCGTGACGGTGCGCAAGGACGGTTTCGTCACCCTGCCCGCCAACTCGCATCCCGATCTGTGGATCGGTTGCGGGCGTGCCGCCATCGCCGAGGCGCGGCGCCATCGCCGTGTCTTTCCTGACTGTTTCTTCGTCTATGTGCAGGACCCGCGCGGCCGCTATTCGAGCTTCGACCTGATCGTGGCGCCCGCGCATGACCGGCTGCGCCGGGAGAACGCATTGCCGATGATCGGCTCGCCCAACCGTATCGCAGCGTCTCAGCTGGATGAGGCCAGGGCCCGGTTCGCAGACGAGATCGATGCGCTGCCGGCACCGCGGGCCGCCGTGCTGATCGGCGGGGCCTCCAAGCGCTACCGCATGACACCGAAGATCGGCCGCTATCTGGAAGAGCGGATCGCCGGGCTGCTGGACCGGGGCGTCGGCGTCATGGCGACCGTGTCGCGGCGCACGCCCGAAGCGATCCGAAAACGGCTCGCCGAGCGTTTCGGCAGCGATCCGCGCGTCTGGTTTTTCGATGGCGAGGGCGACAATCCCTATTTCGCCTTCCTGGCGGCCGCCGACTGGATCTTCGTCACGGAAGAATCCACCAACATGATCCTGGAAGCAGCGACGACCGGAAAACCGGTCTACCTGCTGGCGATGGACGGCAAGCCGGGCAAGTTCTCGCGTCTGCACGCAGCGTTGGCCGCACAGGGCGCCCTGCGTCCCTTCCTCGGCACGCTTGAAACCTGGGCCTACCCGCCGCTGGACGAGACGCGCCGCATGGCGCACGCCGTCATCGACCGGTGGCAGCCCGCACCGCAATGAGGTTCCCCTTCATGTCTTTCCCTTCCAACGACCCGGTCGTGTGCCGGCACGGCCATGTCGCGCTGGCCAGCCAGCCGCGCGAAGCCGATCTCGACAGCTGGGCCGGTGACGGTGTGGCGCTGGTCGTCAATTCGCGCACGCCGGAAGAGACCGCCGCCCTGCCCTTCAACCTCGCCGACGCCGTCGCCAGCCGCGGCATGCAATATGTCGAGCTGCCGATCGGCGGCCCGTGGGGCGCGTCGCCGGAGCTGACCGTGCGGCTGGGCGCCCTGCTGGCGGCCCACCCGGACAGCGGGATCGTCCTGCATTGCCGCAGCGGCACCCGCTCGGCCCATCTTTATGCCGCGTGGCTGATCCAGACCGGCGAGGTGCCGGAAACCGTATTCGAGACAATGGGCTGGCCGGGCAGCCGCGACATGGCGCTGGTGCAGGCCCTGCTGCCGCTTTGACCTGCATGGCCGGTCTGCAGCAGGAGAGGCGTGCACGTCCGGCGGGACTCTCTATATAGGGGTCCGATTACATCCAAGAGACACAGCGGCACTGGCCTGCCCGCGAGACTGACCAGAGGTTTTTTTCATGTCCGACACGCGTCACGAACGCCTGATCATCATCGGCTCCGGCGCCGCCGGTTATACGGCTGCCATCTATGCCGCCCGCGCCATGCTGAAACCGGTCCTGATCGCGGGGCTGCAGCCGGGCGGCCAGCTGACCATCACCACGGATGTCGAGAACTATCCGGGCTTTGCCGATGTCATCCAGGGGCCCTGGCTGATGGAGCAGATGCGCGAACAGGCCGAGAAGGTCGGCACCGAGATGATTTCCGACATCATCGTCGAGGCCGACCTGAAAACCCGCCCCTTCGTGCTCAAGGGCGATAGCGGCACGACCTATACCGCCGACAGCGTGATCATCGCGACCGGCGCCCAGGCCAAGTGGCTGGGCATCGAGAGCGAGCAGAAATTCCAGGGCTTCGGCGTATCGGCCTGCGCGACCTGCGACGGTTTCTTCTACCGCGGCAAGGAAGTCGTGGTCGTGGGCGGTGGCAATACGGCAGTCGAGGAAGCGCTCTTCCTGACCAATTTCGCCTCCAAGGTCACCCTGGTGCACCGCCGCGACAGCCTGCGCGCCGAAAAGGTGATGCAGGACCGGCTGTTCAAGCACGAGAAGATCGAGGTGGTGTGGGATTCGGTGGTCGAGGAAGTGCTCGGCGACGAGGATCCGCTGGGCGTCACGGCCGTTCGCGTGAAGAACGTCAATACCGGCGAGACGACCGACATCCCCGCGCACGGCTTCTTCGTGGCGATCGGTCACGCGCCCGCCACCGAGCTGTTCCTCGATCAGCTGGAAACCAAGGATGGCGGCTATCTCGTCGTCGAGCCGGGCACACCGAAAACCTCCATTCCGGGCGTATTCGCGGCCGGCGACGTGACCGACGACGTCTATCGCCAGGCCGTCACGGCCGCCGGCATGGGCTGCATGGCCGCGCTCGAGGCTGAACGCTATCTGGCCTCGCAGGAATAGGCCGCCCTGTCGGGGCTCTGGACTTTTGAGCCCCGATCGCGCCTGCTGCCTCCATGAACGCTCCGCTCGCCTCCACACGCGACAAGATCATGCGGTCGGCGCTGGAACTTGTCGCGGAAGACGGTTTCTCCGCCGCGACGACAGCGGCCATCGCGAAACGTGCGGGCGTGGCCGAGGGCACGCTCTACCGGCATTTCGACAGCAAGGACGCACTCTTCGTCGCGGTCTATTCCGGTATCAAGGAAGCCGTCTACCGCAGCGTTATGGCGGAGACCGGCGACTCGGGAAGTTTCCGGGACCGGTTCCGGCAATTGTGGCGTGGTGTCTGGAATGCCTACCGGGCCGATCCGGCCGCCTTCACCTACGGCCAGCGCTTTTCCGAGTATCCGCTGTCGGACCGCGACAGCACACCGATCCATGACGGCTTCGTGCGCCATATCCGCACGCTGATCGAGGACGGCCAGGCCCGCGGCGAGATCAAGGACATTCCCGGAACCGTGCTCACGGCCTTCTTCTTCCCGCCCATGGTTTCGATGCTCAAACAGGCCAATGCCGGGCGTGACTGGACAGCATCCGAAATCGACATGGCGATCGAGACCGCCTGGGACTCCTGGCGCCTGAACCGCTAGACTATCTGAACCGTTATGATGACCGGCAGGGCTTGCGCATTCTCATCGGGCGCCCCATATGTGAGTGAGCGCTCACGTCATTTGCACGCGTTCGCACTGCCACACAATCCATCAAACCTCATCTCCACCAGGGGAGACCATCATGCAGACACGCGAAATCGGACATTCCGGCATTTTCGTAAACCCGATCGGCCTTGGCTGTATGGGTCTGTCGGAATTCTACGGCCCCGCCGTCAACACGCGCGACGGCGTTGCCCTGCTGCACGCTGCCATCGACGCCGGCGTCAATCATTTCGACACGGCCCAGCTTTACGGCATGGGTGCCAATGAGCGCCTGCTGGGCGAAGCCTTCCACGACCGCCGCGACAAGGTGGTGATCGCCACCAAGTTCGGCCCCGTGCGCGACAAGGAAACCGGCGCCTTTCTGGATGTCGACGGGTCGGAAGCCAATATGCGCAGTGCCATCGAGGAGTCGCTGCAATTCCTCAGGACCGACCATGTCGACCTCTACTATCTCCACCGGATCGATCTCAAGCGCCCGATCGAGGAAACCGTCGGCGCAATGGCGAAACTGGTCGAGGAAGGCAAGGTCCGCGCACTCGGCCTGTCCGAAGCCTCTGCCGAGACGCTGCGCCGGGCCAATGCGGTTCATCCGATCAGCGCGCTGCAGTCGGAATATTCCATCTTCAGCCGCGATATCGAAGACGGACCGCTTCCGGCGGTGCGGGAGATCGGCGCCTCGCTGGTCGCCTATTCGCCGCTGGGCAGGGGTCTGCTGACCGGCCGCTACTCGCAGGACTACAAGCCGGCGGAGAATGACTTCCGGCAGGGTGCGCATCAGCCGCGCTTCGCGGAAGGCGCATTCGAGGCCAATCTCGCCCTCGTCGAGGAAGTGAAGACAGTGGCCGGCGAAGTCGGCGCGCATCCCTCGCAGGTGGCACTGGCCTGGGTGCTCGCCCGCGGCGAGGACATCCTGTCCATCCCGGGCACGACCAAGCTCGCCAATCTGGAGATCAATCTCGGCGCAGGCGCCGTCTCACTGAGCGAAGCCCAGACCGAACGCCTCGACCGCCTGGCGGACGATGTGAAGGGCGGCCGTTACCCCGAAGCCCGCATGGCGAATATCAACGCCTAGACTGGCATTCAACGCGGCGGAACCGGCCCCGTGACGGTTCCGCCGCAATTGTGCATTCGCGATTTGTGCCCATACAGATAGAGTGTCCCCGGGAGATGCCGATTCCGGGGAGACGCAGGGCATGGACTGGGACAAGCTGAAAACCTTCCATGCCGCTGCACAGGCCGGGTCCCTGACCCGTGCGGCCGAAATGCTCGGCCTGTCGCAATCGGCCGTCAGCCGGCAGATCGCGGCACTGGAGGACGATCTCGGCGTCACCCTCTTCCACCGCCATGCGCGCGGCCTGATCCCGACCGAACCGGGCAATCTGCTGTACGAGGCTGCCCGGGAGATCCACGGCAAGGTGGCCGTCGCCGAGGCGCGCGTTCACGACGCCCGCGACGAACCCTCCGGCGAACTCAAGGTGACAGCGCCGACCGCGCTGGGTGCGATCTGGCTCGCCTCGCGTCTGTCGGAATTCCACGACCAGTACCCCAATATCCGGATCCGGCTGATGCTGGACGATCACGAGCTCGATCTCGCCGGGCTGGAGGCCGAAGTCGGCATCCGCCCCTGGGCCTCGACGCAGAATGATCTGGTCCAGCGCAAGCTGCTGGCCGTGCGCCAGCACCTCTATGCCAGCCACGAATATCTCGAACGTCATGGCCGGCCGCAAACGCCCGAGGACCTCGACGATCATTCCATCATCCACTACGGCCCGCCTCAGCTCGCGCCGATCCCGGGTCTGGACTGGGCCGCCAAGGCCGGCCGCGAAGCGGGGGCGCCGCCGCGCCCGGCCGTGGTCGAGGTCAACACGATCTACGGCGTGATGAAGACCGTCGAGGCTGGTATGGGCATCGCCGCCCTGCCCGATTATGTCGCGCGGGAAAACCCGCGCCTCGAGCGCGTCCTGCCTGAGCTGGTGGGCCCCGATTTCGAAGTGTATTTCGTCTATCCCAGCGAGCTGCGCGGCTCACGGCGCATTGTCGCCTTTCGCGACTTCCTGATCGAACAGGCCCGCCGCTGGCAGAGCTGATCGCTCTGTGACCAAATCGGCCGGAATGCATGGCAAGAATGTGTTCTTGCCGCGTTTCTGCATGGCCGACATGCCCGCATGGCTCTGGTCGCCATTTCGCAACTGCGGCATAAGCCTTGCCAACGCGGCGGCGACGTCGCGCTCTCAGATCCCCCCATCTGAGTTCTGCATACCCGTCTCCTCCCCATACGGTATGCACTTCGCGCCGGGCCCCGTCTCCTCCCCTATCGGGTCCGGCGCCTACCCTTTTCGGGCAACCCCGCCCGCACAATATCCTCGGCGCCCCGGTCCTTCAGGACCGGGGCGCTTTTTTGTGCCCGAAACGACAATGCCCCGGAAGCGGGGCTTCCGGGGCATCTCTTCCGCCAGAAAATCTGGCGCCATGGCATGGGGTTTGCCGGATCAGCCGATTGTGGAGCGCAACATCCACGCCGCCTTCTCGTGCGCAGTCACGCGCGGGGCGAGCAGATCGGCGGTGGCCTCGTCATTATTCTCGTCCGCGAGCGACAGCGCCTTGCGGATCGTGGCGACGACAGCCTCATGGCCCTTCACCAGATCCTTCAGCATGTCATTGGCCTGGGTTTCCTCACCGCCGGACTTGATCGAGGCGGCTTCGGCCATCTCGTTATAGGTACGCGGCGCGACAAGACCGAGGGCGCGGATGCGTTCGGCGATTTCATCCGTCGCGGTCCACAGTTCGTTGTACTGGGCCTCGAACAGGCCGTGCAGATCGTGGAAACGCGGACCGGTGACGTTCCAGTGATAGGCGTGCGTCTTGAAGTAGAGCGCGTAGGTGTCGGCAAGAACGGCGGTCACGGCCTTCGCCATGGTTTCGCGTTGCGTTTCGGACAGACCCATATTGATGCTCATTGTGTTCTCCATTTGTGGTTCGCGTGCGGCCGGGCCGCGGCATCGACATTTATATGAGCCCCCGATCCCCATAATTCAAATGAGGATTAACTGGGTCAGCCATAAACTTCGCCTATACCTATTTCAGCGAAGCGCAGAAGCGCTGGATCCGCAGGCCGGCTTCCTTCAACGACGCGTCATCCGTCGCATAGGAAATCCGGAAACCCGGCTCCAGGCCAAAGGCCACACCCGGCACGACCGCCACAGCTTCTGCCTCGAGCAGGGCCGAGCAGAAATCGGTGTCGTTCTCGATGCGCGTTCCGTCCGGTGCCGTCTTGCCCAGCGTGCCGGAACAGTCAGCAAAGACATAGAAGGCGCCTTCCGGCGTCGGTGCCACGAGACCGTCTGACGCATTGATCGCTTCAAGCACCAGACCCCGGCGGCGCAGGAAAGCAGCATTGCGCGCTTCCAGGAAGCTGTGATCGCCGTTCAGCGCCGCGACCGACGCCCACTGGCTGATCGAGCACGGGTTGGACGTGGTCTGCGAGGCGACCTTGCCCATTTCCTTGATCAGCGCCTGCGGACCGCCGGCATAGCCGATCCGCCAGCCGGTCATGGAATAGGCCTTGGACACGCCGTTCATCGTCAGCGTGCGGTCATAGAGTTTCGGCTCGACCTGGGCGATGGTCGCGAATTCATAGCCCTCGTAGACAATGTGCTCATACATGTCGTCGGTCATGACCCAGACATGGCTGTGCCTGAGCAGCACGTCGGCCAGCGCCTTCAGCTCGGCCGCGGTATAACCGACACCCGTCGGATTGGAGGGCGAGTTGAGGATCAGCCAGCGCGTCTTCGGCGTGATCGCGGCCTCGAGCTGTTCCGGCGTGATCTTGAAACGGCTCTCGATGCCGGCCCGGATCGGTACCGGCGTACCGCCCACCAGGTTCACCATTTCCGGATAGCTCACCCAGTAGGGCGCCGGAATGATCACTTCATCGCCCGGATTCAGCGAGGCGAGCAGCGCGTTGTAGATGACCGGCTTGCCGCCCGTGGACACATGCACCTGGGCCGCCATGTATTCCAGGCCGTTGTCACGGCGGAATTTCTTGACGATGGCATCCTTGAGTTCGGGAATCCCGTCGACCGCCGTGTATTTGGTCTCGCCGCGGCGGATCGCATCGATCGCTGCTTCCTTGATGTGGTTCGGCGTATCGAAGTCCGGCTCGCCGGCGCCCAGCGAAATGACGTCAATGCCTTTCGCCTTCAGGTCGCGGGCCTTCTGGGTCACGGCGAGCGTGGCGGAGGGTTGCACGCGCTGCAGCGCAGCGGAGGGCGTAAAGGTCATGACAGTGTCCCGGATCTTGCATGCGAAGACATGACCCTAGTCGGGCTTGCCGGGCCCGCCAATAGCTCAGCCATGCAGTATCGCCAAAACCGCACAGCGTTTTTGCATGGCTGGCGGAAGCGTTCAGCCGCCCCGCAATCGCCCCACTTTTTCCCCTGATCGCCGCATTCCCGCCCTGCCGCATCCGCGTTCGCGGTCCAGCGTGACTTCGGACAGGGAGGCCGGCCGCCCCCTGCCGCACCCTCGCAGAGGCGGGGCGGCCGGCGCGTTTCGGGGAGTATCCAGATGACACCCACACGCCACAGGCGCAGCTCCGGTTCGCAGGGCGGTTTCGCCCTCGTTCTGGCCATCGCCGTCTTTATTGTATCGCTTTTCCTGTGGACGGAGGCCCGGGCCGACACGCCGGCCCCGCCGGACGCCGGCCTGGTCCGTCTTTCGGAGATGGAAGAAAGCGCGCTGCTGATCCGCACCGTCGATGCCGGGCTGTACGTCCCCGCCCCGCTGGTTGCGACCGATATCGCCCTCGACATCGCCGGCCCGGTCGTGCGCGCCACGGTGACCCAGCGTTTCGAGAACCCGTCGGATGCCTGGGTCGAGGGGACCTACGTCTTCCCCCTGCCCGCCGATGCCGGCATCGACCGCCTGCGCATGCAGGTCGGCGACCGCTTCATCGAGGGCGAAATCCATGAGCGGCGCCAGGCGCGGCGGATCTATGAGGACGCCCGGGCGAACGGCCAGCGCGCCAGCCTGCTCGAGCAGGAACGCCCCAACATGTTCACCACATCGGTCGCCAATATCGGCCCCGGCGAGACGATCATCGTGCAGATCGAATACCAGGACGTCGCCCGCCTCGCCGATGGCACGTTCGAGCTGCGCGTGCCGCTGGCGATCACGCCGCGCTATGTCCCGGGCGATGCGCCGCAATTCGTCGCCGAAAGCCGCAACGCCCCGGCGGCCGTGCCCGACGCCCGCCGCATCACGCCGCCGCTCATGCATCCGGACGGCGAACCGGCCAACGCCCTGCGCCTGCCCGTCTCGATCACCGCCCGCCTGCAGCCGGGTTTCGAGCCCGGCCAGATCGCCAGCCTCTACCACGCCACCCTGGTCGAGCGCCCGGGCGAGGGCGATGCGCGGATCTCGCTCGCCGACGGTCCGGTGCCCGCCAATCGCGACTTCGTCCTGACCTGGCGTCCGGCAGAAGAATACCGCCCCAGCGCCGCCCTCTTCACTCAGACGTTGAATGGCGAAACCTATCTTCTCGCCCAGGTCCTGCCGCCGGCCACACTCGGCGATGACGCACCGCGCCAGCCGCGCGAGACGGTGTTCGTGATCGACAATTCCGGCTCCATGGCAGGCGCCTCGATGCGGCAGGCGAAACAGGCCCTCCTGAGTGCACTCGACCGGATGCAGCCCGGCGACCGGCTCAACGTCATCCGTTTCGACAATACGATGGAACAGGTCTTTCCCGCGCCGGTCGACGCGACCCGGGACAATCTCGACCGGGCCCGGCGCTTCGTTCGCGGCCTCGACGCCAATGGCGGCACCGAGATGCTGCCCGCCATGCAGGCCGCCCTGGCCGATGCCACGCCGCAGGACACGGTGCGCGTGCGCCAGGTTGTCTTCCTGACGGACGGCGCCATCGGCAATGAGGACGCGCTGTTCGCCGCCATCCATGACGGGCTGGGCCGGTCGCGCCTCTTCCCGGTCGGTATCGGTTCGGCGCCCAATACCCATTTCATGAGCCGCGCTGCAAGGGCCGGACGCGGCACCTTCACCCATATCGGCGATGTTTCCGAAGTCGCCGGCGCGATGGACGCGCTCTTTGCGGCCCTGGAACGTCCGGTGATGACCGACCTGGACGCGCTCTTCCCCGAAGGCGCGCTGAGCGAGATATGGCCCGCGCCCCTGCCGGATCTCTACTATGGCGAACCGGTGCTGATGACGGCCCGCCTCGACAATCCGGCCGGCAGCATGCGGCTGGAAGGCCGGATGGGCGACGCCCTGTGGCAGGAGGACCTGTCCCTGTCCGATGCCCGGCCAGCGAACGGCATCGCCACGCTATGGGCCCGCAACCGGATCCGCGCAATCGAGGAGCTGCGCTATCAGGGTGCCAGTGCCGAAGCGATCGATGCCGAAGTCCTGCAAACCGCGCTCGACTTCCACCTCGTCTCCCGCCTGACCAGCCTGGTGGCGGTCGATGTGACGCCCGCGCGGCCGGCGGACGAGGTTCTGACCGCGCGCGATGTTCCCCTGATGGTACCGCACGGCTGGGATTTCGACGCGGTGATGAACCGCAATCCGGAGCGGCAGCACCGCGCCGCACTCGATCCCGCCCTCATCGACCGCCTCGCCCCCGGCTCGCCGCCAGGGGCAGGCGATGCGCAGGCCCGCAATGGGCTGGCCTTGCCGGCGACCGCCACGCCGCGTGAATGGCTGATCCTGCTGGGCGCCCTGATGGCCCTTTCCGGTCTGGCCTGGCGGATGGTGCAGCGGAGGCAGTCCGCATGCTGAACCCGGCCCTGTTCGCCAAGTCCGCCTCGCTTGCCCTGATTGCCGCCGGCACCGCCCTTGCCGGGCAGGGTGTCTGGATCGGCGCCAAGGCCGAAATTGCACAGGTCCTGCTCGCCAGAGCCTGGGCCCGTGCGATCGACGGAGAGTCCGCGCCCACACCATGGCCCTGGGCCGATACCTGGCCCGTGGCGCGGCTCTCCGTTCCGGCCCTCGGCGAACACGCCATCGTGCTGGCCGAGGCGGGAGGCGAAGCGCTGGCGTTCGGCCCCTCCTTGCTCACGGCCTCGGCAAGGCCCGGCGAAGCTGGCATCTCTATCATCGCCGCCCATCGCGACACGCATTTCCGCTTCCTGCGGCATGTCGAGCCGGGCCAGACCGTGATCATCGAGCGGGCCGATGCGCCGCCCCTCGCCTTCCGGGTCACCGGCAGCGAGATCGTCGAGGCGGCCCGCTCCGGCATCGAGACGAACGATGGCGGACCGGCCCGGCTGGCCCTGGTGACCTGCTGGCCCTTCGATGCCGTCACCCCCGGCCCGCTGCGCTATGTGGTCTGGGCCGAACCGGTCGCGGTGACCACCTGACGCATTCGTAACCCCCGGCCGCACTGGTCAGGCCCGCCGCGCTCCGCTATGCATGAGGCACGGCGGGGGCCGAAGGGAGGCTGGATTGGGCGTTGCGTTGTTCGCGCCCCCGACCGAGGTCCTGCGCCGCCGCTTGCTCGCCGGTGCGCTGTCGATCGCCGCAAACGGGGCTTTGCTGCTTCTTCTCATCCTGTTGCCGCACCGGTTTGCCTCCACAGAAAGACCGGACGCAATCGATGTGGTTTTCGTGACCCTGCCGCCGCAGCCGGTGGAGGCGGAAGAACCGGCCCCGCAGCCGGTCGCTCAACCTGAACCCGACACACCGGAGCCGGTCGCCGAAGAGCCGGCGTCCCAGACCGTGGAGACCATCCCGCCCGAGCCGGAGCAGTCGACCGAGCGGGCTGAGACGTCCGCGCCTGCAATCCCTGAAGAACGCCCGGAAGAGGACGAAGCTCCGGCTGGCGGCGGCGCGCCGCAACGGCCGACCGAGTTCATCGGCGAAGCCATGCCTCTTCCCGATGGCATCAATGGCGGCGGCGCAAGCGGTGTCGTACGGGATGTCTTCTGCCTCTCGAGCTCAGACGCCAATCGCGACGCGCTCGGCTGCCCGCCCGGCGACGGGTCCGAAGGCCTGCCCATGCTGCAATTCGCCAGTCCCGAGAATATCGCCAAAGCTGAAGCCGCTTTCGCCAATCTGTCGGACATGCAGATCCGTGCCCTCTATGCCGGCCGCGGCCTGCCGGTGCGCGACCTGGAGGGTCAGTCGACCCTGGCCGATCCGACGGGCCGCACCACCTCCTCGGCCGACCAGATGCGCGACAGCCTGCCGCCACTGGTGCCGGACCCGGCATTCGGCGATTGACGCCGGCGCTGCAGCAAAGTCCATTGCGGCCATGAATTTCCTGTCCGACACCACCGCCCCCGCCCACCCGGCGCTGATCGAGGCGATCGGCGCCGCCAATGCCGGCTTTGCCGCCTCCTACGGCGCCGACGAAATCTCGTCCCGGGTGGAAGCCCGCCTGAAGACGATTTTCGAGACCGATCTGAAACTTCTCTTCGCGGTGTCGGGCACGGCGTCGAACGCGCTTGCCCTGTCAGCCCTGTGCCCGGCCCATGGCGCAATCCTGTGCCATGACGAGGCCCATATTCATCGCGACGAGCGCGGCGCGCCGGAATTCTTCACCGGCGGCGCCAAGCTGATCCCCCTCGCCGGCGCCCATGCGAAGATTTCGCTCGAGGCGCTCGACCGGGCGCTGGGCGAGATTCCGGAAGGCTTCGTCCATTCCAGCCCGGCCCGCGTGCTGTCACTCTCCAATCTTACCGAAAGCGGAACGGCCTATACGCCGGCCGAAGTGGCCGAACGGGCAGACCGGATTCACCAGCGCCCCGCCTTCGTACACATGGACGGCGCCCGCTTTTCCAACGCGCTGGTGACGCTCGGCTGCACGCCGGCCGAACTGACCTGGAAGGCGGGGGTGGATGCGCTGTGCTTCGGGGCGACCAAGAATGGCGCGCTCAGTGCTGAAGCCATCATCCTCTTCCCGTCCGTCATGGACCGGTTCGAAGAGCTTCAGGCCCGCCAGAAACGGGCCGGCCATATGGCACCGAAGATGCGCTTTCTCGCGGCCCAGTTCGAAGCCTGGCTGAAGGACGATCTGTGGCTCGACCTGGCCGGCACCGCCAACGCCCATGCCCGGGCCCTGGCCGGCGGGCTCGATGCATTGGATGGTGTCGAGGTGATGCATCCGGTCCAGGGCAATGAGGTGTTCATCCGCCTGCCCGAAGCTCTGGGCGACCGTCTGGTGGCGGCCGGAGCCCGCTTCTATCAGTGGCCGGACGGCTCCTGCCGCTTCGTCACCAGCTGGTGCACCCAGGCCAGCGAGATTTCCGCGCTGCTGGATGCAGCACGGGCGTAGATTTTCCGCACAGATTTTCTGGAACACGCACCCCTTGAACGCGCGGAACAAAAGGTGTACATCCTGTGCGTGCAATGCGGGAGATCGCCATGTCTGCGAATGTCGGTATCGTCTTCGATCTGGACCAGCTCGGTTTCGATCCCTACGGCCGGGTGGTGATTTCGGACCGGGCCGCGGGCGCACGCATGGCGGGGGTTCTCGAACAGGCCGACGCCATGGCCTGTCATTCCGGATGCGGCGCGCCTCTGAGCTGTGACACCGCCCTGATCGCGCGCGAGGAACTGGTGCGGATCGGACCGGACTATCTGGTCAACAATCCCGATTTCGGCACCATCATCCGCAAGCGCAAGGCGGTTGGCGCCCAGGACGTGGTCATCGTCTTCTCGGTCTACCGGAAAGTGGATCTGGATGCGGCGGCGTGAGCGATGGCTCAGCCCGTGGCCTTTTCCTCGTCCGTCGACCGGCGCCACGGGCCGGTATAGCGCGGGTCCTGGCGGCGGCGGCGATCCGGACCGAAATAGGTCGAAGCCTTGATGAAGCGACGGGGCCGCTCGATCAGCGCCGTGATGCGATGGAAGAGGTCGACCGGGCGGACCGGCTTGGCCAGGTATTCATTGACGCCCGCATTGATCGCCTCGATCACTTTCGAGCGGTCCGTGTGGCCCGTCACCATGATGATCGGCAGATACTTGTTGGCGCTGTCGGACGCGGTGCGGACGAGACGGGTGAATTCCAGCCCGTTCAGATCGCCCAGCATGTAGTCGACCAGGGCGAAGTCCGGATTGACGTCGCGCATGGTCTCGAACGCATCAGCGGCATCGCGCACCTCCACGATCGTGCGCACCCCGAACCCCTGCAGGATGGTGCGCAGGATGGTCGACATGTGCGCATTGTCCTCGACGATCAGGACGCGGATACGGTCGAAACTGCCGGACATGGAATCTCTTGGGGGCCGCGGTGAATCAGGTGTGCACCGCGATAGTGCCAATTCGTCCTTAACCAAGTCTTGACCGCACTGGCCGGAACCGCGCGGATGTGCCGAAGTGCCGCATCCCCGCTTCGCCACTCCGCGTACCGCCTGATCCGTGCTAGTGTTTTTTCGAGTACCGCCGAGACTGTCGCAACCGACCGAAAGGGCGTCGTCATGAATATTGCGGAAGAAATGGTCCGGAAACTGGTCCTTCAGGCCAGGGCTTATGACAGCAAGGAAATGATCGAGGATTACGAACGCGACCCGGACAGCGGCGAGACGGATGCCGTCGAAACGCTGCAGACCGGGGATAACGACCCGATCCGCTCCGAGCTGGAGGACTGGATCGACTCGCTGGACGAGGAGGCCCAGGCCGAACTCGTCGCGCTCTACTGGATCGGCCGCGGCGATTATGACGGCGCAGACTTCCCCGACGCCGTGCGCGAGGCCCGCGCCCGCCGCACCGGCTCGACCGCGGAATACCTGCTCGGCGCACCGCTGCTGGGCGACCAGCTGGAAATCGGCCTGGATGCGGTAATCGAGGCCGACGTCTACGACGACGCCTGACGCGGCCATCCCGGTGCCGCGCCGGCGCCACAGCGCTGGAACCGGCATGGCACCGCACTAGTTCTACCGGCATTGCGACATGTCCGGAGGTCCCGATGCGCCGAGCCCTGATCCTGCCCCTCATCCTGCCCGCGCTGGCGCTGGCCGCCTGTTCGCCGCCGCGCGACCGTCTGGCCGGCGACGCGCCGCCACAGACCGTCGAGGCCGTCGATCTGCAGCGCTATGCCGGGCTGTGGTTCGAGATCGCCCGCGCCGACCACAGTTTCGAGCGCGGCTGTCAGGGCGTGACCGCCTTCTACACCCCGCAGCCGGACGGCACGGTCGGTGTGACCAATCGCTGCTGGAAGAATACGCTGGACGGCGAGCTGGACATCGCCGAGGGCCGCGCCCGCTATCCCGATTCCGCCGACACGGCCAAGCTGGAAGTGAGCTTTTTCGGTCCCTTCTTCGGGGATTACTGGGTGATCGACCTGGCCGAGGACTATAGCTGGGCGGTGATCTCCGAAGCGCAGGGCCGCTATCTGTGGATCCTCGCCCGCGAGCCGCAGCCCGGCGATGCCTTCATCGAAGCCCGTCTGGCCGATCTGCGCGACCGCGGCTTCGATACCCAGGGCCTGATCTTCCCGCAGCAATGGGCAGATATCGAGGCGATGCCGCGCGACGGCCTGCCGGCCGCTGCCGGCGATCAGCCTTCCAGCACCCAGTAAGTGTCGGCGTCGGGGCGGTCCGGCGCGTCCGGATCGTCGCCGGGACGCGGCTCAATGCGCGCCGACAGCACATCCAGGATGCGCTCGCCCAGGCGGTCCGGCTTGACCGGTTTGACCAGGTAGGAATTCGCCCCCGACTGCACGGCCGCCTGCATGACGGCGGTTTCGGTGTGGCCGGTAAGGACGATGACGGAGACATCGTGATTGCGGGCCGCCGTATCGCGCCGCAGGCGGCGCACCAGGGTCAGACCGTTCTCGTGCTCCAGCTCGTAGTCGAGCAGCACGGCGTCGAAGCCGAGCGTGTCGAGATAGGTGAAGGCATCGGCGATATTGCCGACCGCGTAGACATCGCTGCAGCCGAGACGTTCCAGCAGCCGGGCAATGAGGCTGCGGATCGAGGGGATGTCCTCGACGACCAGGATTCTCAGTCCATCCAGCATGGAACCGCCGTACATGACCGGCCCGCTCCACGGCGCCGGTGAGTGAGTGTTGGGGGATCAGGCCTGTTTGCGGGCCAGCGCTTCGCCGGCTTCAGCCTGACCGGTCAGCTGCAGGATGCGCTCGCCGAGCATGCGCGCCGTGACCGGCTTGGGCAGGACAGCGTCCGCACCGGCTTCACGCGCCTGTTCGGCCAGGTATTCCATACCCGTCGGCACCAGCAGGATGAGCGGCAGTTCCGGCATCGGACTGGTCGCGGTATCGCGGAAGGCGGCGACCAGCTCCACCCCGCTCGTCCGGCCCAGATCGTGATCGATCAGCGCCAGATCGGGGCGGCAGACGCGGGCCATGATGAAGGCCTCCTCGCGGTCGGTCGCCTCGTAGATCCGGGTGACACCAAGGCCGCAGAGCAGGGTTCGCAGGACGGTGCGCACCGAAGGGCTGTCATCGACCAGAAGAATGTTGACGGCACTGTCTGCAAGCTCGGACATCGGGGCCTCCCTTGTTAAGGCTCCACTATGCGCGCTCCATGCTTAACACCCGGTGACCGGCGGCTCATTCCGTATGATCCGGCGCTCATTGTGTATGAGCCGGGTGTATGACCCGGCCGATGCACCCTCATGACATAACGCTGGCAGGGACCTCGCCCCGCCTGCACCCGAAGCACTGGCCGAGCGGCGCCGGAGTGCGCATATTCGGCGCATGACCAGGCTCACCGTCGACGACACCCTCACCGCGCCCGAAGACTTCGTGCTGGACCAGCTGCCCTCCGCGCCGGCCGCCTGGACGCCGCACCGGCCCGACCGCCCGGAAAAGTCCGAGGGCGGCGAGCGCTTCCGCTGTGTCTCCGAATTCCAGCCCATGGGCGACCAGCCCGCGGCGATCGCGGAGCTCGTGGAAGGCCTCAACAACGGCGAGCGCGACCAGGTCCTCCTGGGCGCGACGGGTACCGGCAAGACCTTCACCATGGCCAAGATCATCGAGGCCGTGCAGCGCCCGGCTCTGATCCTGGCCCCCAACAAGACGCTGGCAGCCCAGCTCTACGGCGAGTTCAAGAGCTTCTTCCCGCACAATGCCGTGGAATACTTCGTTTCGTACTACGACTACTACATGCCGGAAGCATATGTTCCGCGCACGGATACGTATATCGAGAAGGAAAGCTCGATCAACGAGGCCATCGACCGGATGCGCCACGCCGCCACGCGCTCGATCCTGGAGCGCGACGACGTGATCATCGTCGCCTCGGTGTCCTGCATCTACGGTATCGGCTCGGTGGAGACCTATACCGCGATGACCTTCGAGCTGAAGCCCGGCGACGAGGTCGATCCGCGCGAGATCATGCGCCGGCTGGTCGATCTGCAATACACGCGCAATGACGCCGCTTTCATCCGCGGCACATTCCGCGTCCGCGGCGACAATCTGGAGGTTTTCCCGGCCCACTATGACGACCGCGCCTGGCGCATCTCCTTCTTCGGCGACGAGGTGGAGGCGATCACCGAATTCGACCCGCTCACCGGCAAGGCGATGGCCGAGCTGAAAAGCGTCAAATTCTACGCCAACTCCCACTATGTCACGCCGCGCCCGACGCTCAACCAGGCCATCGTCCAGATCAAGAAGGAGCTCAAGGAACGCCTCGCCTGGATGGAGGCCGAGGGCATGCTGCTCGAGGCCCAGCGCCTGCAGCAGCGCACCGAGTTCGACCTGGAAATGCTCGAGGCGACCGGCTCCTGCGCCGGTATCGAGAATTATTCCCGCTACCTGACCGGCCGCAAGCCGGGCGAGCCGCCCCCCACCCTGTTCGAATACATCCCGGAAGACGCCATCGTCTTCGCCGATGAGAGCCATGTCTCCATCCCGCAGCTCGGCGCGATGTACAAGGGCGACTATAACCGCAAGAAAACCCTGGCGGATCACGGTTTCCGCCTGCCTTCCTGCCTCGACAACCGCCCGCTCAAATTCCAGGAATGGGACGCCATGCGGCCGCAGACCGTCTCGGTCTCCGCCACCCCGGGTTCCTGGGAGCTGAACCAGACCGGCGGCGTCTTCACCGAACAGGTGATCCGCCCGACCGGCCTGATCGACCCGCCGGTCGAGGTGCGCCCGGTGGCGAAGGACGGGGCCTCCCAGGTCGATGATGTGATCGACGAGGCCCGCGCCACCGCCGAGCGCGGCATGCGCACCCTGGTCACCACGCTCACCAAGCGCATGGCCGAGGACCTTACCGAATACATGCACGAGCAGGGCCTCAAGGTCCGCTACATGCACTCCGATGTCGACACGGTGGAGCGGATCGAGCTGATCCGCGATCTGCGCCTGGGCGTCTATGACGTCCTCGTGGGCATCAACCTGTTGCGCGAGGGCCTCGACATTCCCGAATGCGGCCTCGTCGCCATTCTCGACGCCGACAAGGAAGGCTTCCTCAGATCCGAGACGTCCCTCGTCCAGACCATCGGCCGCGCGGCCCGCAATTCGGAGTCGAAGGTCATCCTCTATGCCGACCGGGTCACCGGCTCCATGCAGCGCGCCATGGACGAAACCGAACGCCGCCGCACCAAGCAGATCGCCTACAACGAAGAACACGGCATCACCCCCCGCACCATCACCCGCGGCATCAGCGACATCCTGGAAGAAGTGATGGAGAGCCAGGCGAAGGGGCGTGGAGTCGCCAGCAAGGGGAGAGGCAAGAAGGCGAGCGGCAAGCCGTCCGGCGTGTCGGATCGCGGTCAGGCAGCCCTGGCAGGAGAGAATATCACCGCGGTCATCGCGGATCTGGAGAAGCGGATGCGGGAAGCCGCGGCGGATCTGGAGTTCGAGACGGCGGCGAAGTTGAGGGATGAGATTATGGGGTTGAGGGGGGAGTAGGAGAGTTTTTTATCTCGACAAACTGTGCACAAGTAATTATGTTCCTGTTTTGTTCTATTGATGCGGCGAGATACTGTATTTAGTGTTCCGCCCAAGAGCGGAGCACAATATGTCGGGACAAATCACCTTCGGATTCGCCGAAAAATCCTCAAACATGCTCACATCGGTGGAGCTATGCGCGGGTGCAGGCGGCCAGGCCATCGGACTGGAAGGCGCCGGCTTCGACCACGAATGCGTGGCTGAAATCGACGCTGATGCCTGCCGGACGCTCCGGCTGAACCGTCCGGAATGGAATGTCTGGGAAGGTGATATCCGCAAGTTTGACGCCAGCAAGTTCAAAGGCGTCGATCTGGTCGCGGGCGGCTTGCCCTGCCCGCCGTTCTCTGTCGCCGGCAAGCAGTTGGGGGACAAGGACGAACGCAATCTTTTCCCCGCCGCGATCGATATCATTGATGAGATCAAGCCCGGCGCTGTGATGATCGAAAACGTCCGGGGTTTTCTCGGTGCTGTTTTTGAAGACTACCGCGGCCACCTGAAGCGAGAGCTCCATAGACTGGGTTACTGGTGTGACTGGCGCTTGTTCAATGCGTCCGACTACGGCGTTCCTCAGCTTCGGCCGCGTGTCGTCATTGTCGCAATCAAACACGCCTTCGCAGATCACTTCGAATGGCCCGACCCGTTGCATCACAACCCCAACACCGTTGGTGAAACGCTTGAGGACCTTATGGCTGCCAACGGCTGGCCTGGCGCGAAAGCCTGGGCTGAGCGGGCCAATGAAATCGCCCCCACCATCGTTGGCGGCTCCAAGAAGCACGGCGGCCCTGACCTCGGACCGACGCGCGCAAAGGCTGCTTGGCAGACTCTCGGCGTGAATGGGAAATCTATCGCTGAAGAAGCTCCAGAACCTGACTTCGTTGGGATGCCGCGCCTGACGGTCCGCATGGTCGCCCGCCTGCAAGGCTTCCCGGACGACTGGCAGATCTACGGAAAGAAAACGTCAGCCTACCGCCAAATCGGCAATGCCTTTCCGCCTCCGGTCGCGCAGGCCGTTGCAAAGAAAGTGGCATTTGCCCTCGAGGCCGGGACTACCATTCACTCTGTCAGAACCGTCGCGTAGAACTTTTAGTTAATCGCCATTCGGCATTCTCGCTCCGGTTTAACGGGGGGAGATTTTGCCGTGCTTGAGAACAGCATCTTCGATATCCGCGCGCGGATTGTGAAAGCTGCAGGGGGCGAGGCAGGTCTTAAAAAGGAACTGCCGTTTCTTTTTAGACAAGCTTTCGACGAGTTGGTCGACACGCCGAGGACCCGGCGTTTCCGGTTCAGTGAACTAGACCCGAATGAAAAGGCGGTATTGGGCATTAAGGTTGAAGCGGCGCTTCGCCAGCTATTGGATTTCCCGAGAGGCAAACTCGATTTCCGCATCGGGCCACACGATGTCGATGTAAAATTCACCTCTGGCAACAACTGGATGATCCCGCCCGAAGCTATTGGCCACGCTTGTATTCTGACCAAAGCTGACCCTGTCTCGTCACGCTTTTCATTCGGATTGGCGATCGCCAGCGACAGCAATCTGACCAAAGGCGAGAACCGCGATAGGAAGCGAAGTTTCAGCTCAGCCGGCCGCGCGAACGTTCATTGGATTGCTTTTGAAGAGCCGTTCCCCCCCAACCTCTGGGAAAGCATTCCTGCAGAACAGGCAGCTAAAATCTTTGAGCCAAATGGCGGAACGGATCGGGTAGTCCGGCTTTTTGAATACTTTTTGGGCAAACCAATCCATAGATCGATCATCCAAGCAGTTGGTCAACAGCTCGACCCAATGAAGCGGATAAGGAAAGCTGGCGGCGCTCGCGACCACCTCCATCCGCGTGGAATCGTCGTTCTAAGCGGAACGCAAGATGGCCCCCTCCTTAGAAGCCTAAAGATTGAACTCGGTCGTGAGTTTGTGATGGCTGACCCAGCCCCCTGAATTCCGGCCAGGGAATGGTAGAGTCCATCGAGAAGAGGATGGACGATGCGCAAGAGCCGTTATTCGGAAGAACAGATCATC
>MDSZ01114254.1_pt1 | contig 52019 bp, 43 predicted proteins | sample 811201 | NCBI WGS metagenome assembly MDSZ01 (sample SAMN05326647, study PRJNA326480) | marine metagenome | isolation source: seawater | place: Indian Ocean: North | collected 2010
AGCATGATTCCCGCATTCGGACCAGACGGAATGGCCGGAGGCGCAGTAGTTGATGCCTTCACCGCAGCAGGAATTACTACCGCTGCTCTCGACGGAATGGTATCCACGGAACCAGCAGGAACCGGCGTTAGCACTGGCGACTTCCCAGCCACCTGCGCTGCCGATGCAGACTGCTCTGCCGGGATATTCACCTCCGAGTTGTATGACGCGATCATGATGATCGGAGCAGCAGCACTGATGGACGACGGCGATAACATGGGGATGCACGTCCCGATGGTCGGATCCGGAACCGGGCACACGGGTGCCTCCGGTACCCACGTCTTCTTGCCAAGCGGCGACGTATCCGGAGAAGTCTACACCTACAACGTAGGTACCTTCCACCACGTTCCCACCTATGGGGACTACTTCAACGTCGAAAGGACCTGGACCGTTGCAGATGGAATCGCTGACGTAACGTTCGCTGGCACCACTGTAAAGCTCGGATTCATGGGTGACATAACCAGCCCGGATATCAGTGCGCTATGGCCGTCCTTCGTTGTCTCCTACCAGATCGCGGAGACCCTAGCCAACCGAATCGCATGGAACAATAACGTCCAGTTCGAGTTCATAGCAATTGACTCGGCTTGCGGAAACGGAGATGTTGCCACAGTATCAGCAAACTCTCTAGTTTCGTCTGGTGTATGGGGAGTAATCGGGCCCGCTTGCTCAGGTGCCTCTATCGCTGCCAACGCTGTGCTGGCCCCAGCTGGGATACCGATGATCTCCTACGCATCTACCGGAGCCATACTAAGCGACGAGGTAATACACCCTCTCTTCTGGAGAGTCGTGCCTAGCGATGCAGAGCAGTCACAAGCTCTGGCTGATGTCGTCGATGCAAACGGTCACGGTACAAGCATAGCCATCGTCAGCGGCGCGGATGCATACAACGCTGGTTTGGCGAACGGCTTCAAGAATGCATTGGAAGCAAAGGGACACACCCTCTGCAGCCAATCGACCTACGATGCAGCCGCCGCATCCGCGACCATGTACAATGATGCCACACAAGAACTGCAGACCAACAACTGCGATGCAGTGGCCATATTCGCGTACAACGAGGATGGAGCAGGGCTGATCCAGGAACTGTCCAGCGACTCATGGTCCGGCCAGATCTACGGAGCTGATGGAATTGGGTCAGTTACCCTAGGTGACACCCTCTCCGACAAGTCGATCTTGGACGGCATCATCACCACGAACCCAGGGCTTCCCACATGGGCGCAGTCCGATTCCGATGGTGGGACTAACCCAGTGCAGGACGTGTTCCCACTTCTATGGGCACAGTACGCCAAGGCAATGGTAGATACTGATGGTGATGGAGTAGAGGACACCCTAGTCGACATACCCAAGGGACAGTTCGCCGAGCAAGCCTTCGACGCATCGGTCATCATGGCGCTCTCGGCCTTCGCCTCCTTAGCAGGAGCGACCCCGGCACAGGCCATTCAGTCCACAGGAGCCAACTTCAACGGAGCCTCCGGAGTGATAGCGTTCAACGCGCACGGGGAACTAGACGGCACGGGCTTCTGTGTCGGAACGTTCACAGCAACGACTGACACAGTGAGCTACGATTGTACCAAGGCATGGCTCCTTGGCACGATCTCAGACCAGCCCACTGAGTAGGCTTAGAGACGAACAACAGGGAAGACGTAAAGCAGTGCGGCGGGATTATTCCCGCCGCACTGCCCCAACTCAAATTTAATGCCATATGACTAGATAGCAGACATGGTCATATGCTGAGCAGAAGAGTCACCCTTGCGATTTTTCTTCTTCTAGACGCGTTGCTTCTGGGCCTGCTCAACGGACTAGGAACCCTGAATCTCATAGATGCCATTCTACTCGGATCTATTCCAAATGACATGATCTGGCTGCTCCAGGTAGTCCAGTCTCTCTCATGCGGATTCGCGATCGTCAAGATTCTATTAGACACCAAGCCTGGGGACTCCCCTGCCGTTAACCGTCTGAGATCAGCAGCAATACTCTCCTCTCCAGCTCTACTATTCGCCTTGGTGCTGCTCACGATAGAGATGCTACTCAAGGGACAGGGAGAGACTGCATCGATAACCTTCGACCTGACCAACCTTGGCACGTCCACCCTGATGTGGGCTGCGACATACCTCTCGATAGCAATCGGCCTGACTCTGACTTACAAGGTCCAGAGATACGGGAACTTCGCACAGTCCGAGCTGTTCATGGTGGGAATGTACTTTGGGATGATCCTAGGCTGGAGCGAGTACTATTTCGTACTCAAGGAGGCTCCCATGGACGGGGTAATAGCATGGACCCTCCTACTTAGATCACTGTTGCTGGCATTCGTCATGACCGGACTTCTGGGGGTATTAATCGATCGGATAGTCTACAGAGGGTTCAGGTTACGAGATTCAAGCCCACAAGTGATGATGATCGCTTCCTTGGGTGTCGCACTGATTCTAAGATCGATATATTTCATGAGATTCTCCAGCGCCAAGGTCAGGTTCATCCCAGATTCAGACTTCACAGCGACCGCAAACCGCTGGGAGCTCCCAACCTCTCGGATCAAGCTCAATTTAGGTGAAAGGTCACTCGCAGAGGGTGGCACCTATACGTATCAGACCTGCGAACAGACTGGGATAGACGAGACATCCGGAGAGCCAATCATGGAGAGAATCGTCTCAGAGGGAAGTCGACCGACCCTAGAAATTTATGACATTGGAATCGATTGTATCTCTCCCTTAACCTCCAACCTGTCATACGCAAACGGGTCTCTACCAGTAGTGGTGTTCATTTCTGTCGCCATGTTGGTCCTGCTGCTGAACAAAACCAGACTCGGTATGAGGATGAGAGCGGTTGCAGACAACCCTGAGCTAGCAGCAAGCAGCGGCATAAATGTCGAGAGGGTCCAGCAAACAAGCGCATTCCTCTCTGCAGGAATCACCGGAGTCGGTGGAGCGATCTTCTCTGTCACGCTTCTGTTCAATCCCACCACTGGCTTCGCCCTCCTGCTGCCTGCCTTCGCTGTTATAGTGCTGGGAACCATAGGGTCGGTATCCGGTGCGATAATCGCCTCTCTCATGGTCGGATTCGTACGAGCATCCTCTACGCCTATACTGACTGGAGTCGGATTCCCCCTCGATAGATCCGGATACTCAGCATTAAGCGGGGTTATGCCATACATTTTCCTGGTAGCCATCCTTATTGTACTCCCGAAGGGCCTAGGCGACGCAATAGAGCGTTTGAACATAGAGAAGGAGAGGAATCGAAACAAAGAGGCACGCTCACTCATCGACACAAGGATCGTCGCAGCACTTGCCCTGCTTCCAACCGGGATACTAGGGCTGCATCATTGGGCGCGCGGGAGATCCGACAAGGCACAAAACTTCTCAATCATCGCATTCGGGTCTTATGTGGCCCACAAAGTAATGCGATTCATTGGAAAGAACTCATTTGCAGATGGGGCCTGCTCGGACTCCTGCATCGAGGCAGAAGGAATATCCTCGAACATCGAGCTGATTACCAGCAACCCAGACGCTTCCCTGTCGACTAAAGACTCTCCCTACTTCGATGTTGATGCCAGCGATCTTGATCAAAAATGGTTTGAATTGATGGAGCTCGAGATTCAGACCGTCAACGCACTCTCAGATATTTCGGATTGGCTCTGGCCATGGGTTCCACTTGCCCTATGGTTATTCGCAATTAGACAGGGCCTGCAAATTCTGAGGAACGGACGGACCAATGAAAATGAGGATAGAGCCGATTTCATTTCTGCGCGGCTTCTTAGAGTTAGAAACAGCTTCAACTCCTCGCTCAAAGGACCCTTTTCGAAGGCCTCAACCAGTATATCAGAAGCGAATAAAGCGCACTCAGCTCTAATCACAAAAATCGAGGTAGGAGTCTCAGGACTACTTCTCAAGTGGAGAAGCATGATAACCCATAAATCCCAAAAAGCAATCAGTCTATTCTCAGATGGAAGACTGGACAGAATAAGAGACCCCTATGGAAGGGAGGGGCGCAAAGGGTCTTGGATTGCCTTCGCAGCCTTGGCGATCATAATACTGTACCTTATTTGGTGGCTTCCTGTTAACTCAAGTCCAGAAGAATTCTGGTGGGACAAGATCTTCCAAGTCTCAAACGTAACCATAGGGATGTGCATCTTCATCCTGATGGCATTCTCACTTAACCTGCATACAGGCTATACCGGTATGGTAAATTTCGGCATCATCTTCTTCGTAGGGGTAGGGGCTATCACAGTAAGTGTGCTCTCCTCCCCAGAGAGATACCATGGATATGGCTGGGGAGTGGTCCCAGCTACCATTTTTGCAGTATTGCTTGCAGCGGTAATAGGCTGGGCTCTAGCATTTCCGACTGCTAGACTTAGAACAGACTACTTCGCAATCGTCACCATATCGCTTGGTGAAGTAGTCAGGATGCTGCTATCTGCAGAGCCATTACTCCGCACAGGCCCTGTAAAATCTGCCATAGGGATAGGGAGCTATCCACTCCCTCTCAAGGAGTGGTGGTTCTGCGGAAGAGGAGTGAAGACCGGTCTGGAGCAGGAATTCCTAAGTCCTGACTACTGCAAGTGGGCAAGTCCCGCCCTGGACTCCCCTGCTAACTCCATCTCAGACCTTCTTTCATTAGGCGAACCAGCACCTTACTCACTCCTATTGGCTACAATGTCCGTATTCTTCGTGTTCACTATCTGGTGGCTACTCGAGCGAGTACTAACTTCACCATGGGGCAGGATAGTCAAAGCCATCAGGGAGGACGAGGAGGTCGCACAACACCATGGTCACGATGTCCTCAAGCACAAGGCAGCCAGCCTTGCCCTCGGAGCAGGAATATGCGGTCTCGCAGGTGCGATTTGGGCGTGGCAATTAACAGGACTGAGCCCCACATTTATGAGTCCCGCAGGATCCACTTTCCTTGTTTGGGCGGCATTCATCATAGGCGGGTCTGCGAACAATAGGGGGATGGTTATCGGGGCGTCAATTATCGTACTTACCGGCTTCGTTTTCAATGTCCTAGCAGTTGCATCTACTCCGGACCTGCCACTCTACGAGACTGCAAATACTATCGATAAAACATTCAAATGGATTGTGACCGATCAGTGGGAAATAACAGGAATTTTCCTGATTGTAATGTTTGTGGGCATAATCACTAGAAGGTCCAGACTAGTAGAATATGGCTTCTGGGGATCGATGGTCTTCTGCTTCACTGCCATGTTCATGGAGGGGTATAGATCTCTGATGGCTGCCTCAGATTATACTGGAGAGGTCACCATCAGCGGGGGAGGGATGTCCTATGTCAGACTAATGCTAGTAGGGACGCTGATGTTGGTCTCACTGATACTAAACCCCAAGGGATTGCTCCCAGAGGTTCCCAGTAGGCCTGAAAGGCCCTCGGAGGATACTGTATGATTGACCCATTTCTCAAGGTAAAACATCTCCGGAAGGAGTTCGGCGGACTAATAGCCGTCAATGGGGCCTCCTTCGAGATAGGACCTGGTGAGTTCGTCGGCCTGATTGGGCCGAACGGCTGTGGCAAGTCAACTACATTCAACTGCATCAGCGGACTTCTCGACAAGACCGCTGGAAGCGTCGAGCTCTTCGGGACCGATATCACTACCATGAGGCCCGAACAGATTCAGAAAATAGGCATGACAAGGACGTTCCAGCACACTAGACTATGGCGGCAGATGACAGTAATCGAGAACCTACTCGTCCCACCCAGGAACCAATTGGGATCAAGCATCAAGGAAAAAATCAGAGGTATTTTCCAATACGATTCGACTAGGGACGAGGAAACCAGACTGGATAGAGCCTATTCGGTCCTTGATCAACTAGAAGTCCCCCATATGGCCCACAATCTAACTAGCGAACTCTCAGGAGGGCAAAGCAAATTGGTAGATATAGGGAGGTCAATGATGGGGGAACCCAGACTCCTGCTACTGGATGAGCCAGTGGCCGGAGTAGCAGGGCCATTGGCAATGAAGATATTCAATAGTCTGAGGAAAATGGTGGATGATACCGGCATTTCGATCCTAATCATTGAGCATAATATGGACTTCATCCTCCGTCAAGGGGTGGATCGAATAATCGTAATGAATGAAGGAAGGATAATGATGGAAGGGACTCCTGATGAGGTCAAAGGAAACAAACAGGTAATAGAGGCCTATCTCGGAGCCTCCGGAGAAAAGGGGGCCGAAGAAGAATGACCAGGGTCTTGGAAATTAAAAATCTAGAGGGGGGTTACGGATCAGTCCAAATCCTGTATGGGATCGACATGTACGTCGATGAAGGTGAGTTTGTGACCATCATAGGTCCCAATGGGTGCGGGAAGTCAACGCTGATCAAGACTATTTTCGGTTCTGCGACCTTTTACAGTGGAGGAGTCGAGTACCTCGGGCAGGATGTCTCGGGATGGAGGACCGATAGGCTGGTAAATCTGGGTATTGCTTACGTCCCTCAAGTTGACAACGTCTTCCCATCTTTATCCGTACTAGAGAACCTTCAAATGGGCGGCAATTCGATTCCTAGGCTCTTGCTTAATGAGAGGATTGAACGCTCTCTGGAGATGTTCCCTGATCTGAGGAATAGGGAGTATGATTTGGCCGCTTCTCTCTCTGGGGGGGAAAGGCAGATGTTGGCGATTTCCAGAGCATTGATTTCTGATCCTAAGTTCCTCCTGCTGGATGAGCCTACTGCTGCCCTCTCCCCGTTGTACCAGCAGCAGATAATCGAGAGCATAGACTCCCTGAGGGAAGTGGGCATCACCATTCTGATTGTCGAACAGAATGCCAGGCTCTCTCTAGCTAGATCAGATCGTGGATATATTGTGTCAAATGGCAAGGTAGTACATTCTGGTGATGCTAATCATATTCTTACAGATCCTGAGATCGGCGAGTACTTCCTTGGTTCGACAGGGCACTGATCACTTATTCTTCTAGTAGAGACTTTGCTTGCTGTGGCCACATCATCTTGGTGACTCTTCCCGGAGCAAAGCCAAGTGCTCCGTTAACGGCCTCTGCCGTCTCCTTGTCCATCTTGGAAATCTGATCGAATGTCCGAATGCCTAGGATCTTGAGCTTCTTCTCAATATCCGCATCTACTCCTTTAATTTCTGTCATTCTGTCAGATTTCCTATCTCCTGCTTCTCCTATCTGAGACCAATTAATTTTCGAAGCACTCAAATCAGCAACCACTGCTTCGTCCTCGTCCACGTTTGATCTTATATCAACGTCCTTTAGATTCAGCATCGTTATCGCCTGTTGGGTCCACTCCATCTCAATTACCCTTTCTGGAAGGAACTCCAAAGCATCATTCACTGTCTTTGAAATCTCAGAGTCCATCTTTGAGATTTGCTCATAGGTTTTTATTCCAAGGACATTAAGCTTCTTTTGAATGAACTCATCTATCCCATTGATCATCGTTAGATCATCGTGCACTCCTTCACCTGCCTTTCCAATCCGACTCCAATCTATCTGATCTACTCTGCCACGCACTCTTCCCAGAATCTCATCCTCTCTTTTGTCCTTCTCCAAGTCTTCAGTGATCTTTTCGGCATTTTTTCCCATATCCTCAGCTTTCTTCATTGCCTCGTCTAACTTCCTTTGTGCGGCGTCCGCGTCAGCCTTAGCCTCCCTAGCCTCTTCTTCCTCAATATCTGCAATCAGGCGTGCCTCTTCAGCCTCTGATCGTTCTCTTTCAGCCCTTTTCAGAGCTTCATCCACTTCGGCCTTTGCAACAACAACTTGCTCTTCGGCCTTTTTGATAGCCTCTTCTACTTCCTTTCCAGCCCGTTCCTTCTCGGCTTCCTTATCCGCCAGTCGTTCCTCCTCTTCTCTAACCTTCTTTTCCAGCCTAGCCTCTTCCCTCGAGATCTCCAAAGCTTTTTTTTTCTGGGCCATCTTAGCTTCTAAATTCTTCATCTCCGCTTCCAATTTTTCTATCTCGCTATCAGCTGTATCTCCTTCCTCAACAGAAAAACTCCCCTCTCCGGTACCGCTCACTATTATGCCCTCACGTTCCGATACATCAAACTCATCCATCTCATCTTCGAGAACTTTGACCGATTTTGAATCTTCGTCTGAGGTTTTCCTTTCTTTTCCCGCCCTTAGTGAATCAGAAATTTCGGAAATAAATCTCATGGAGTCCTTCAATCTATGAGTATCATCAAATTCATGAAGAGTCACGTTTGAGCACTCTTTTTCCACCTTCCTTGAGAAACTTATTGGTACTACCTCGTCGTTTTTTCCATGCATTATTGCTGTAGGGTGTAATGGAATTGGCCAAGACATCTTCTCTGCTGCTTCCATAAATTCCCATGGAAGCATAATGTCCAATTCGAATCCAGTATACCGTCTCTCTCCAGTGGTCTTCCAAGCATTCCTGCCAGTATCCTCCATACCTTCCCAGTTTTCTGCCAGCCCAAATGCTGGAGCCATCAGAATCAATACAAAATCTTCATCGGGTCTCATTGAAGATGCGTTTGCAGCAGCCAATCCACCCATAGAAGACCCTATTACTATGTCAAACTCGTTTTCGTCAATTAGCCGAGTCAGAACTTCTGTTTGATTTGCTATGCTCCAACCTAATTCAGACATTTTTGGAGCCGTAACTTCCCATCCTAAAGCCTCCTTCATATAGGTAGGTTTGGACCCATTAGGACTTCCTTCAAATCCATGTGCGAAGAGAACTCGCATAACGATTCCTCATCCGCCACGCATCTATTCCTTAAACTGCAGTCCGAGCAATTCGAAGTTTGCAAGGGGGCACCTAGTCATTATCGCATCGGACATGATCCTGATATGAATCTCAGCCACTACGTGTACAACTGATTGGAACATGTGACCAGCATGGACATTGTTATCATCATCAGACCAGCAACAGTGGATATGTGTGAAAGCAGAACCGTCTTCTGTTCTGGCTATGTTTCCCGATAAGCTTACCAATTCCGAGGGATCTTCTAAATCTCTCCTTTGGTAAACTCCTTCTTCGTTCATGTATCCATATTTATTGTTTCGAGTTCTTCCAATACCACTAGTGATAGCTGCCGCGTCAAATCCAACTTCATCTGCAAGATTCTGTAGAGTCTCGTGAATATCCTCCCCTGGGTCGAGTCTGACGAACAGATCACTCCCCGACTTGGTGTAATCCATGCCCGCGGATTGGTATTCGGGACTTCAAACATACCATTCAGAACTTTCAAATGGCGCTTTCAAAGAATGTAGTCCAGTAGAAGTAACAAAAATAAAAATTCGATGCCTGCTAATGAGAATTTTTCCAATGGAAACAAGGGGGTTGGATTTCCTAACCGTACTGTTGATAGGCCTTGTCTTCGGACACGCAAAGCCCGAGGTTGAGAAGTATGACAATGGCTGCTCATGATGCTTCTTCCAGATGGAGGACTTTCTTAGAAGAGGCAAAGGAATCAGAAGTGATGGCACTATTGTCCAGGCAGTCCAATTTTCCCTATTTATCAATCCCATTTCACGAGTTGCAGACGTTTGATCCGGACTTTGCAGAGGACATTCTAGAGCACCCGAAATCAATACTTTCTGCCGGTTCCAAAACACTGATTGAGATTTGCAGGGAAAGGGGCGAAGATATTGACGCCTTCCTTAGGGTGGGGGAGCTTCCTGGCGATACTAGGAAACCTCTGAGAGAAATCGGTAGCTCTGATATCGATAAACTTCGAAGTGTCGACGTAATAATTACTAAGATTTCTGAAATCAAACCCAGAATACATAGAGCGGTGTTCAAGTGCGAATCATGCGGGCATGATATCGAAGTAGACCAGGAAAACGAAAGAGAGCTGAAGGAGCCACTGACCTGTCCCCAAGCAATGGGGGGATGTGGCAGTTCAAGACCAAAGACCAGATTCGACTTAGTCCTAATTAGCTCCAGAATGGTGAATAACCAGTGGATAGAGATTCAAGAACAACCCGAGAATGTTCCAAGTGGTGCTCAACCTAGGAGGGGGATGGTACTTATTGAGGGAGATCAGGTTAACAAGCATCTGCCTGGGGAGAGAGTAACTGCTAACGTCATCCCAGTAGTTAGGAGCGAAGTTAGGAATAGAAAGAAAACTCCAATGTTTGACGTTATTTTCCATCTAATTAGTTCCGAGCATGAGAGTACTCCATTCACAGAGATCTCAATAGATGAGCAGGATAGTAACAGGATCCATGAGGTCTCCAAAAGGGACGACCTAATTTCACTAATCCAGAGGTCGATCGCACCATCGGTATTTGCAACAGGAATCCTGGGCCATGTAAAGAGGTCACTCGCTCTACAGCTCTTTGGAGGAGTTTCTAGGAGACTAAACGATAGGACCAGATCTAGGGGGGATATCCATATTTTACTGATGGGGGATCCCGGTGTCGCGAAGTCTCATCTACTTTCTTTCATTTCTGAGCTCTCCCCTAGGGGGAGGTTCGCTACTGGTGGCGGGGTCTCAGGAGCCGGTCTAACAGCCGCTGCAGTAAGAGATGCATTCGGAGATGGAAGATTTGCCCTCGAGGCAGGAGTTCTACCATTATCCGATCGTGGTTTGGCTGCAATTGATGAATTCGATAAAATCTCCGAAGACGATAGGAGAATGATGCATCCAGCAATGGAGCAGCAGCAGGTTCACGTAGCAAAAGGGGGAATTACTGCTACTCTACACTCAAGATGCGCTATTTTGGCAGCAGCGAACCCTAAGGACGGACGATTCAGTAAAAGAGGGCCAAACCAAAGCGTCATGAGGTCTTTCCAGGAAACCGGACTTCCTCCTCCTTTGGCTTCAAGATTCGATATAATTTGGATGATTAGAGACGAGATCAGGGTCCATGATGATGAGAGGATTGCAAGACATATTTTGGATAATAGGACATCTGGAAGAAGTGAGACATTAATGGAGGAATCAATAGAATTAGGTCCATCTGAATCAGAAGCCGACCACTTCATAACTATAGCAAATGATGGCCAAGAACACCTATCCCAAGATTTTCTTAGAAAATATATTGCCTTCGCCAAGAGAACCATCCACCCTCAATTAGACGAGGATGCAAAGGCTGAGATTTTGAAGTACTACACCGAGGAGAGACAGTCATTTGGTAGAGAGGACCAATTTCAGTCTGATCAGGGAGATAGGGAGTCCGTTATTCCGATTACAGCAAGAGCTTTGGAGGCTCTAATACGACTTACTGAGGCCCATGCTCGCATGCATCTCAAGGAAGTAGCAACTTCTCAAGATGCCGAAGTCGCTCTTGCAGTATTTAAGCACTGGAGAGAGGAGTCCGGCATAGAGGACGAGTCTGAACTACATTCCGGGGTGTCTGCTAGGGCCAGATCAAATAATGCTGCAATTATGAATATGGTCCGGGACCTAATTTCAGAGAAGGGGGTAGCTGAGCTGACCCAGATCTACAATCTAGCCCTGCCAAGAAAGATCTCTGAGGTCGAAGTTGATCGAGTAATAAGCAAGATGCTCAGAAGTGGCGAGTTATATGAAGAAGGTTTGGAGAAATACAAGCCCACCCGTTGACCCTATGAGTATGAACCCCCTGAGGGAGATTATGGAGCCAATAGGAGATGTTTCAAAACCTGAGGCATTGGACCCTGTGGCACTAGGATTCATGTGCGGCCTAGAGATTCATCAGCAACTTTCAACCGGTAAGTTGCATTCAAGATTACCGACCGAACTCTATGATTTCAAGTCAGAGGAAATTCCTGATGAGTGGCCCAGATCATCCAGGAGACTGAGAGCTTCAGAGGGGGAGGGGGGTAGAAAGGATGTTGCAGCAAGATTCGAACAGAAGAGAAATAGGACATTCGAATACGTACAGCCTCCAAATGCAGGACTAATAGAATTAGATGAGTCTCCTCCAAGAACTCATGATTCCGATGCCGTGGACATCGTCTTAACAGTTTCAGCTATGACGGGATCCAATCCTATTCCTAGCCTACAAGCTATGAGGAAAACGGTAGTAGATGGATCAAATACGAGCGGATTCCAAAGAACCACAATTGTAGCTACGGGAGGCAGCATAGTAGCAGGATCTGCCAGGGTTGGTTTGGACCTGATATCTATTGAAGAGGATTCTGCAAGAAAACTAACGTCTTTCAAGAGCGAGAGTGGTGAGAAAGTGATATACAATCTGGATAGATTAGGAACGCCTCTGATTGAGATAGCAACTTCTCCTGAGGTCAGATCCCCCGAGCACGCAAAGGAAACCGCGATCGTACTAGGGAGGATTCTAAGAGATACACGCAGAGTTAGAAGGGGGCTTGGATCAATCAGGCAGGATCTAAACGTCAGCATTTCTTGTGGGGATCGAGTAGAAATCAAGGGTTGCCAGGATCTAGATTGGATTCCAAAGATCATCAGACTGGAGATGGCTCGACAATTACACTTTTTTCGTCTAGCTAATGAATTACGAGCTGAGGCTTCCCTCCCTCCACTCCCGCCAAATAGGCAAGACGACTCCACACCGGTGGAGAATAGAGTCGCTCTTTCTTGCTCGAAGAGAATCCCACTGAAAATCCAAAACCTGACTGATACCCTATCATCCTGCGAATCTGAGATGGTATCTTCTGCTCTCGAGAGAGAAGAATCAATCATGGCCATAGCTCTTCCTGGATTATCAGGACACTTGGGAAGCAAGTCGTTGAATAGCAACGGGGCTCAGATGCCTCGATTGGGAAGAGAATTGGCTAGTGCCGCGAAGTTAGCTGGGGTTGCTGGAATATTCCATTCTGACGAGCTTCCTGCATATGGAATATCAGAAAAAGATGTCTTGTCCGTTAGAGAGGATCTGATGCTCTCCGAGAAAGATGCCTTTGCTCTTTGTCTAGCACCTAGATGGCAGGCAGAATTGGCACTAGAGGCAGTCATCAATAGAGCAAGGATGGCGTATCATAGAATTCCAAGAGAGGTAAGGAATGTCGTAATTCACAAGGGAAAGCCCGCCGATGGCACTACTACCGCGCTCAGGCCACTTCCCGGAGTAGCAAGAATGTACCCGGAAACAGACATCCCTTTGCTTGAAATATCAACTGAACGTTGGGAGATGATCTGCTCCAACCTTCCTCTCTCCGCTGAGCAGAGAGAGTCAAGGATACAGGGCCTAGGACTTTCTCAAAACCAAGTCGAGTCAATCTTGAATAACGAGTTGGACGATGCACTATTTGACGGAATCGAGGGGCCATTAGAGCTACCTCCAAAGGCATGGGCCAGCGCTCTATTGGATTATGGCGTCGAAAAACCAAAGGCTCTCGCTGCTGCAATATCATTGAGAGAGAGGGGCCTTCTAACCAGAGAGGGGGTAGACAGACTTCTGATCGAGTCAACTGAAATAGGAATACACGAAATCGTGGAATGGATGATATCTGAAGCGAAATCCAGAGGCTTTGTTCCTGCAGACACGTCCCTAATAGAGAATGCCGTAAACGAGATCCTTTCAGAAAAAATGGAATTAGTAAACGAGAAAGGGATGGGGGCTATTGGGCCATTGATGGGTCTGGTAATGAAGAAATTAGCTGGCTCAGCAGATGGTAAGTCTGTAAGTAAAATTCTCAGAGAGAAAATTTCCGAGATTATCTGAGTTATTACTTTCGAAGCTTTCTATTATTAGGATAGGTTAAATGCCACACTTTTTTCGAATGATTTCCATGTCAAGAGTTAGCCTTATGTTTGCAATGATTATAGTTTCTTCTTCTCTACTTTCCGGATGTACTTCTGAAACAGAGCCACTTGCCGAAGATGAGATAGGGGACTTATCCGTAGTCGTAACACTAGATTTCGGAGATCAAGGTAACCAGACTGCAAATTTAGCAGAGAGACTCACTGATGGTAGCATTACCTTTGATCCTGTTCTAGTTGCTCCAAACGTTACAGCATACAGGGTTATGGAAGAATTACAGCTTAGGGAGAATTTCACAATTGATGTTACATACTATCTTGGAATGGGCGCATTCATCCATACAATTGATGGCATATCTGGTGCCGACGATTGGTCCACATATTGGGGATTCTATGAAGAGGGTGAAATGGCCGAGGTTGGAGCCTCAACATTCTCAATTACTTCGAACGTCAATATCAGCTGGATATTAACACCATCAGGCGACTATTGAGCCCTCTCTTATCGTCAACAGTTTTCCAAGAATGACTATGAAGTGAGCAATGCTGGCCATTAATATGTACGACTTTCACAACTTCGCACTCACCCCTATGCAAGACCTATTTCTCAACGTAGTGATTTTGTCCTCGCTGATTTTTGCAATCCTCAAAGGAGAGAGTGCCCTTGAAAAATCGAGCCCATTCACAATTCTAGCAATCATCACAACCTTTTGTATTGCAGGTAGAATCTTACTAGAGCCAATTCCCAATGTACAACCTGTGACTGTAACAATCATCCTAGTCGGTATCTTCTTTGGTGCCCCGTGGGCAATAGCAATATCGGGTATAGTGGTACTAAGTACAAATTTGCTATTCCTAGGACATGGCCCTTGGACGATCTTCCAGGTATTTGGATGGGGTTTCTTGGGTTTGACTAGCTCGTTTTTTTCACAGCATCTCCTCATCGACGGTAAAATAGCTATTCAAAGGATGCTGTTTTTTGCAGTAGCTTCTGCCTTCGTCTTTGACTGGATAGTATCAACGAGCATCCTTCTAAATAACGACATATCTATGTTGATTCCTTATCTCATGAATGGACTTTTATTTGACATCTACCATGCTATAGGAAATGCTGTATTCGTGGTCTGGCTTGCCAGCCCCTTGGGAGACATCATGGCTCGTCATAGAGCTGAGCTTGGGGGCAATTCGGTGAGTGAAATTGCCACCTACTGAAGAAATCACCATGGTCCTTGTGACTCGTGCAGATCTAAATCTGTCCAAGGGAAAGTTGGCCGCCCAATGTGGCCATGCTACCATGGAATGCACAATTAAAGCGAAGAAAGAGTCACCTCGCAAATTAGACAGATACAGGAGAGAAGGGGCCAGAAAGATCGTCTGTAAAGTAGCAGATGCGAAATCGCTGCGAAAGGTTCTGTCACAAGCGAAGAAATCTGGCTTGATTTGTTATTTGGTAATAGACGCAGGACATACAGAAATTCCTGCAGGAACTGAGACGGTCGTCGGTATAGGCCCAGGACCAAGGAGCGAAATAGACAAGATAACAGGTCAGCTATCTTTAGTGAGTTAAAACAGCCTAGAACTTGAAGCTGAAGGCAAACTAATGGAGTGAAAAAAAGGGCCGAAATCAGGTGGGAGCAACAGAGGGTTCCGCACATGGGGGAGCTTCCCCCTCTGTTAACTCCGCAGGGTCCGGTTCTCCCGGGCCCGAAGGCCCGGGATTATCCGGGTAGATGACTCCGGAACTTCATGCTCTTCCTTTGTCATTTTCCGACTCATGAGAGATCTCCCTCTCTTTTGCCGCATCCGTATCAGGTACGTCGTCTCCGATTTTCCTTTTACGTCTCGATACTGGCTTCTCCACGAGTCTCCTCGCTCTTGTTGCCCAGTGTTTCCGTAAGTTTCCGTCCCTTTCGTTTCCTCCAGTTTCTTCCATTTATTTTCCCACTAATGTGACCCAGGATCGTTCTCCTCACCCTACGCACATGTATCTCTTCAGCTCATAACTCGCTCTCCCCTTCGTTGCCTCCGGTTTGTCCGATTTATTTGCCGTAGCTTTTACGTCCACAGACGCTCCAGCTTTTTCCCGAAATCCTTTCGTATTTCGGTTCAACCGCCCCGGCTTCGGGGCTCGGTTATTGTGGCCCGCGAGTCGCGCCGAAGCGCTCTCACACCACTCCCCCGGAGCGGCAAGAAACACAGGGTCGTGCGCGGCACATAAACATTTCGTCAATTTAGCCGCAGTTCACTGGAAATAAGGGTCTCAGAGTGTATTTTTCCACTGCAAATCAACCTCCTCTCAGCCTACGTATTTTCCTTCGAAGATTGCGCCTCCCTTCGTCTTCTAAAGATTCATCCGAAGGTTCGATAATTCTACGCCGAAGAACTTCTTTTTCGATTAAGTAAATCATTCCCGAGCTATCCCCGATACAGAGATAATCCCTTGAGCCGAATGAAGCACCTACTTTGGAGTCATGAACAACCTCAATTTTTTGGGTTCCATCGAACTGGTCCAAAAGTCTGATCACCGATCTCCCATCCCAAGAAAATGTCCAAATTCCATTTTCTCCTTCTATTGCCGGCCCAAAGCATAGCGATTGGAGAGAGTTTTCAGTTTTGATCGACCAAGAACCTAAACTATCCCCCACAGCCAATAGTCCAGACTCAAGGGCGACAACCCATTCTTCTAGGTAGTCAACCGATACCACCGATGACTTCTCAATTTCATGGATCCGAACTCTTTGCTCAGAAATTATCGAGATTGCGCCATTACTGTGACCAAGAACCACTACTCCCTGTCCATCACCTCTTCCAACGGTAACAGGTGAATCCACATGATCAGGTGAGTAATACTCTATGACTCCATCATTGTTAGCTATTCCGTATCCACAATTCGGTCTACTTAGCCCAAACAAAGCGCTATTTCGGAAGCCATCCAAGGACCAAGCCCTACCCTTTATTGGATTCCTCAAAACTATCTGCCCCGAGTTATTTATCCTCCAAATACTTCCTTCAGTATAATCTTGTATTTCGAAGTTGTATACTGAACTAGAGGCCCAAACTCCTTCTTTGTCACAGACAACAAAATCACTTGAGCCTTCTAGGTCGACACTCCACAATATTTCTCCAGAATAGATGTTGACTGCATGGATCTTGTTAGATTCACTGAATACTATCTTCCCCTCTGAAAAGTCATACTTTGAACAAGGACCATCAAATTTGATTTTCCATTCTTGTAAGCCGCTAGAAACACTCCAACACACTAACTCTCCACCTTTCGATCCTGCTAGGAGACAACTCTCCGAAACTCCAACAAAAACGCAACTAGACTCAATTTCTCTAACAAACGAAGATAATTGCTCAAGACTTGAGATTCGTCTGGACATAACTTTACACCATCTCGAGCCAGTTTTTTCTCAAGCAACAACTCCATACAGCTTCTCTATTTTGGAACTAAGATATCCAACAAACGCCTTCGGAGAAGGAGAAGATCCTGTCGCTTCTTCGATTAGTTCTGCAGGCTCTAGAATACTTCCCCTTGCGTGTATATTTATCCTCATCCAAGTTAATAGCTTTGAAAAATCCCCTCTTTGAATATCTCCATCATAATCTGGGAGAACCTTTTTCGCAGCCTCCAGGAGTTGGGCTGCATACAGATTACCAAGAGTGTAGGTAGGAAAGTACCCTATCGCACCCATCGACCAATGTATATCTTGAAGCACTCCAAGAGAACAACTTGAAGGCTTAATTCCCAGGAATTGGTTGTACATATCATCCCAAGCATCCGGCAACTCATCTACTTCTAGATTGCCAGAAATCATCTCTTTTTCGATTTCATATCTTATCATAATATGCAAGTTGTACGTAGCCTCATCCGCGTCTACCCTGATTAGTCCAGGCCTGACAAGATTAACTGCCTGCCAGAGATTTTCTGCGTCAACCCCTTCCATATTTTCTGGAAAGAACTTTTTCCATAATGGGAGAGACCACTGACAGAACTCCAATGATCTGCCAACTTGATTCTCCCAAAGACGACTCTGACTTTCATGTATGCCAAGGCCGTTCGCCTTCCCTGCTGGCTGAAAATCTAGGCTTCTGGGTCTTCCCTGTTCATATGTTCCATGACCTGTTTCGTGCATAGATCCAAAAAGGGAACCAAAGGGATCCTTTAGGTTATATCGGGTAGTCCACCGGACATCATCAGGATTTGGTCCTCCGCAGAAAGGATGAGTTGACATATCTCTCCTCCCTGAATCGAAATCAAAACCAATCGCTTCTGAAATATTCTGGCTTAGCTGTTCCTGAGCCTCTATGTCCCAAGAATTCTGAGTTAACCAAGACAAATCTGGGCCATCTCCATCTTCCACTACCGCTTTAATTAGCGGAGCCACATTATCCCTGAGGCCAGAGAAAAGCGGATCTAGTCTTTTCACACTTAGTCCACTCTCATATAGATCAAGAAGGGCATCATATCTTTGGTCTTCATATCCATAGAATTCAGCCTTCATCCGAGCATGCTCAATCGATTTAGCCAAATCGTCACGAAAAATTGAGAAATCATCGTTCGCTCGAGCTTTAGTCCATGAGACCAACGACTCTGATCGATGTTTTGCCATTTCCTCCACAAAGTCAACTGGTAATTTTGTGGCTCTGTCATGAGATTGCCTAGTCAGTCTTAGATTTGCTAGCTGGATATCATCCAGATCCTCACTGCATTCCAACTCTTCCAGTAGAGAACCGATTCTGCTGTCTGTTATTCTTTCATGAGCAGTTTTTGAAACCCAAGCGAGTTGCTCAGCTCTAATTGGTGCTCCACTTGGAGGCATCAATACCTCTTGATCCCAACTAAGTAAGCTACCAATCTGGCCAATTATGTCAATATCCTTTAGTCTTCCTAGCAACTCTTCGTAAGCATTCACATACCTCGCACCCGGGACTCAGACACATATGTATCGGATGATGACTTCCTAACGATACGAGGGAGTGTTCAAAGCACACGCCCTTCTTCAAATCGTCAATGGCTTCTACATCAAAACAGGATTTAGTAAACGCACTCAATAAAGCACTAGCATGGGAGCTTCGTGCAATAGCTATGTACGCACACTATTCTGCTTATGTTTCAGGAATTCACAGACTTCATCTTGCTAACCATTTCAACAACGAGGTTAATGAGTCTGTGATGCATGCTTCCACTGTTCGTTCAGCTATCGTGAAACTTGATGGAATAGCCATTACAAAGAGGGACAAAACAGAGATTGTGCATACTTCAAATTACAAAGAAATGCTCTCACAGGCCTTCGATACAGAAAAAAAGGCCGCTGAAACTTATGGCGAAATATTACCTTTGGTCGAGGAAATCGGAGATACAGAGCTTTTCGATGCGCTGGAAGTTGTATATTTTGACGAACAGAGGTCTGTTGAAGAACTTAGAATGATGCTTAAGGATTAATTTCAATCGTTCGTAAGCAAAATCAATGATACGAACCATTGATTCAATAATCCTCTGTCGTACGTTTCGTGCCCCGTAATGAGTTAGGCCCAAATGTCCCAGTCTCAGATCGTATACTCCTACATCTGTGGGAGCAAGACCATCAGGCAGATCATTACATAGTCTCTGGAGAAGTTACCCGATCTGGCATAGCCGAATCATGCGCAATGCATCCTCCAAACGTATCCAGAGCAATGAGGAAGCTATCATCAGATGGATTGATTTCGCAGCATACCAGGACCGTAAGGGGAGATAATCGTAGACAGAAAACTTGGCAGTTAACAGATGAAGGCAGAGATACTGCACTGGAGAGAATTTCAGATCTTCGATCTATACAAGTTTTGATCAGATCCAAGGAAGGAAAAATCCTCGAAATCAGAGCAGACGAGGCTGCAGATAAACTCAGAGCAGGACTCAGTCTTCTGCAAATACTAATGCACGCTCAACATGAAGGAGCACTAAGCTTTGGCGATATCCGCTTTGGGGCACTTGTCAGCAAGGAAGAGCAAGGACCCCCTCCGGGTTCTCTTTCTATCCTTTCAGGAGCTCACTCAACATACCACAATAGACCGCCAAAAACTAGAACAGTTCACGGAAGAAAAAAAGAGAAGGATATCATCAACAATTGGTATGAATCCAAAACTCCACTCTTTTCTCTTTCTGGAATAGCCGGTTGTGGAAAGACAACTCTGGTTTCTGATTGTGTTGAAGATCTGCTAAAATCTGACATCAGTCTCAAGGCGATGTATTACCCATGTCAGCCTTGGGACTCTCCAATAGGAATTGCAACTAGTCTTCTACATAGGATTGGAATTTCCGAGGAATCGGGAGATCCTTACAACATACTCGCAACTTTGCCATACAAACCAGCCGCACAATTGGATATCGACTCCTTTAGGAGAAGACTATGCGCACATTTACTTGACGAAAAGTCAATCTTGGAATCTTCTGATTTTGGCGATGAGAATTCTAAATTATTGGTAATTCTTGATGATGTTCATAATATAGGGAGCTCAGGCGATCACTTGTTCGGCGCACTTCTACAGGTTTCAGAGGCAACCCAATTAAGGCTAATTCTGATTTCTAGGGCCAATCTAGCATTCTACGATAGAAGAGATGTGCATACAAAAAAAAGAGTTCAGGAATTAGTTCTATCTGGATTGACTGTTGAAGAGATAAAAAAATGGCTAGATGGGATGGAAATTTCTGAACACACTCCAGCAGAGGAAATCCACAGGGCTACCGGAGGGCACCCCCTTGCAATGGAGCTGATGGAAATATACGGTCAAACGCTTCATGAAGACTGGCTGCGCTTCCTAGATCAAGAGATCCTTCACGTCCTACCGGAAGACCATAGAGAGATTCTTTCTATTCTTGCGGTTTCAGATAGGCCCGTACCTTGGGAGGATTTAGCGAGAGCATCAGATGTAGACGGGCCTCCACCAGATCTTCTAATCGAGAGGGGCCTAATGCTGGAGATAGAAGATGGAATGTGGTTACATGAGGCACTCAGATCTAGACTTCTGAGAGAGGTGGGCAATCCAAAACAAGAAAGATTGAAAAAATTAAGAAAATCAAAACACTAACTCATGTGCCTATCTAACCAGGAATCCATAGACTGTTTGGGCACAGCTCCAGTCATTCTGTCTACAACTTCACCATCTCTGAAGAGAATCAATGCCGGAATCCCACGAATACCGAATTTTCCCGAGGTTAATGGATTGACATCAGTGTTTACCTTTGCAATAGTAATCTCCCTTTCTTCGGCTACTTGCGCGAGAACAGGAGCAACCACCCTGCATGGACCACACCATGGCGCCCAGAAATCTGCCAATACCCACTCGCTACTCTTTGTCGCCAGATCGAAATCTGAATCTCCTACGTCTACAACCTTCCCCATCAACTCACCTATATTCTGGATGCCCCTCTAACCTATCAACTATTGTGTATTCCACGGCAATTCTGTATAGGAGGAATTGAGAACCTAAACCCCTGCCGTTACAACGAGGGAGCTCATGGAGATAACGCCAAGCATACTTACTGCAGACTTCTGCAAACTAGGAGAAACACTAGAAGAAGCGATAGATGCTGGTATTAAATGGCTACATATGGATGTAATGGATGGTAACTGGGTCGTCAATCGCACCATCACCTTCGGACCAGATTTGATTCGATCTGTTAGAGAAAGAGTGGGTAATGGCATTATCATAGACTGCCATCTTATGATTACAAACGCAGAAGAAACTTGGAAACAATATGTAGACGCTGGAGTTAATATGGTCATCGCGCATATCGAAGCCGTCCAAGACTTTCCAAATCTGATTAACAATATCAGAGACTCAGGGACTAAGGTAGGCTGTGTGCTTAATCCCGATACTCCAGCAGAGCCAGTCTTAGATTTGCTAACTGAACTTGATTTAGTACTCGTCATGTCGGTTGTACCAGGCAAGGGCGGCCAGTCATTCATGCCAGAAGTGGAGGGAAAGGTTAGATTATTTAGATCCGAAATAAATAAGCAAATCGATGCCGGAGGAAGAGAAACAAAGCTAATGATAGATGGAGGCGTCAAGGATTACAATGCTAAATTGGTTGCTGATTGGGGGGTGGACATTGCAGTAGTAGGTTCAGGCCTCATCAACAGTCAAGCCTCAATCAGAGAAAATTTGGAATCAATTACTAACGCTCTCTAACTGTAGTTTATATCTGTCAGATCACTCCAGCATCTATGGTAACGGCTGATTGGATGAAGCAGGAGGTTCTCAAGGTAGTTCCTGATGCATTAGTTGAGGTTTCTGATTTGCACGGTACTGGAGACCATTTTCATGTCAGAATAATTTCCCAGAGTTACGACGGGGTATTGCCACTTCAAAGACAGAAACCAATCCTCAATCACTTCAAGAGGTACATAGCGGAAAATACGGTACATGCCTTAGACTTGAAGTGTATGACTCCAAAGCAGGCTGAAGATTTCACAAACACTGCCTTTGACCCACACGGTCAAGAGCAGGAGTTCTATGGAGTACATATTCGCAGACCAGTGAGGGATTAAGAAAAATGAGTTTTGAATGGACACCAGAAGAGCTTCAAAAAGTAGTAGAAGAGAACCAGATTGTTATTTTCATGAAGGGGACCCCAGATCAACCCCAATGTGGATTCTCAGCTAGAGGTGCTCAGGTGATCAGTATGGTAGCTAATGAACTTGGTATGGAAACATACGCAAGTGTAAACGTCCTTTCTGACCCAAGAGCTAGGCCAGCATTGAAGGAATGGTCCGACTTCCCCACTATTCCGCAAATCTTTGTCAAAGGAGAATTAATCGGAGGCTCCGATATTGCCCTGGAGATGTATCAATCCGGTGATCTCAAGCGGATTCTTTCGGAAGATAGTAGCGAGTGAGGGTTCCTGATGTCGGCTAAAGCCGACGACCGCCGATCCATGGTCATTGCTCTGATCGGAGCGACATTATTGTCATTTGCTCCACTGTTATACATTCAGTCGGATACTAGTCCTCTAACTGGAGCCTTCTTCAGGATGATATATGCAATACCAATGCTAGTATTTCTAGTTCTGATTCTTAAACAAAATGATCCTAGAGATAAACAATTTAGATTCCTCGCGTTTACCTCGGGGATTCTATTAGCAATAGATTTCGTAGGATATCATAGTGCTATAGATTATATCGGAAGTGGAATAGCTACACTGATTGGTAACTCACAAGTTATCATTGTGACTATTTGTAGTTGGATTCTATTCGGAGAGCGCCCGAATAGATTGATTCTCCTTTCTCTCCCAGTAGTGATTCTTGGTCTATTACTCATCTCTGGTGTCTGGGATGATGACCCATACGGTTCTGATCCGGTCAAGGGTGTAATAGGTGGAATAGTTGCAGCAATATTCTACTCCTCCTTCCTGATATTGTTCAGATTCTCAAATAGAATACAAGCCCCCTCAGTCAATCTTCAGATGGATGCTACGTTCGGAGCTGCCTTCGGCTTGCTGATAGTTGGCATAATGCCATTGTCGAGTCTTGGGATAGAACAAATAGACTTCTCTATATCGTGGCCAGGACACGCATGGCTGGTACTGTTATCATTATCATGCCAAGTTATTGGCTGGATAGCCATAGCATTCGCACTTCCTCGTCTCCCTGCAGCCCATACATCGTTTGCTTTGCTTCTTCAACCAGCTCTCACTATTCTATGGGGTGTCATTATTTTATCAGAGAATCCATCCACTCAACAGGTCGCAGGAATGGTTCTGATTTTTTCTGCAATCATAGCTGTAACTCTATTTGGTAGAACGGATCGATCCGGTTAACAAAACAACTGTCTTAGCCAGCAGCCTAACTGCCAACCTTTCTGAAAGGTGTACAGGAGAGAGATAATTGCGAGGGGATGGGATGCACTCTGCGAGAACCTTCGTCCTGTACGGTTATCCCAGAGGGGCGGCAATAGTTAATCATTGTGAGGGAAATAATTGAACTTCCTGAGTGAATTATTCAACAGTTAGAACCTCTGGCCCTCCTTCTGAGATGTAAGCAGTATGCTCAAACTGTCCAACTAGGCCATTATCTACATCTTTTAGAGCACTGTAAACCTCTAAGAATCTTATCGATGTGAGTTTCTTAATCATCGCTTTCCACTTCCTTCTCAACGACTCCTCGCTTTCCTCTGGGAATGGCTTCCCCAATAGTGGGTAAGCCCACCTCTCTGCAAATGGTAGTGTACTATATCTCTCTTCGATATATCTAGCCATAGTAGCACCTAGAGGTTTCAGCTTGCCTTTGGAAAGGGCTTTTCTAATTTGCACATTTCCTGTAACTCTGAGAATATTTGAAGATCCGAGGGGCGGAATATTCTCAATCATCCCACTTTTTCCAGTAGTATTGAATGGCTCGACAGCGTATACTCCACCAACCTCGACTTCTCCCTTGTAATTGGGATTATTTGGGCCGCAAGAGTACATTGGAATAGACACTCCAGAATGTAGATTCCATCTTTCCATCTTATGCCCACTAAGGTTCCTGATTGGAACAAAACCCGCATCTATTGATACTTGCTCTGCAGCTTCTCCCACAACATGCCACGGGGTTCCTGGATGCATTTTTTCTATTGCAGCATCTCTAGCCTCCTTAGCTGCTCTTATTTGGTCCGTGTGATCCCCACCATTGCCTACCTCGATGGTCATTGCATTGTCTCCAAGGGCTCCTTTGATGTGAACTCCAACATCCAGTTTGACCAAATCTCCTTTCTGAAATACCATTTCGCCTTCGAACCCTTCTGGAGGAATCAGTTCTGTGTTTGACGTGTAGTGCGCTGCAATCTCATTAACTGAAATTGTGACGGGAAAGGCAGCCTGACCACCATGTCTTCTGATGAATCTCTCCGCAGATTCGATCACATCTGACCAGGGTTTTCCGGCTACAATCTCTCCTTTTATTCCCTCAAGAGTCCTTCTAGCGACATGACCTGCATCTCGCCATTGCTTCAAGTCATCTTCTTCCACCATGCTAGAACTTCCTCTGAACTAATCTTACCTTCTCTGATTACCTCTATCCGCAATGACTCAGGTGATTCGCAGACCGTATGCCATGCTATCAAAGTACTGGGTGCTCCACCTTCGCAAACTCCTTCAATACCTAACACAGGTATTTCTGGAGAAGACAATTGATTCGCGGCCATGATACAACTTTGCAGAGGCTCTTCCCCAGAGAAATTTGCACTGGTGGCAGTTAACGGACCGGTATTTTCTATTAGTTTCCTGGCTGTAGAATTGGACACGACTCTTATTGCGACCTTATCTCCGCCGAGACGAGCATCCATCTTTCGATGAGGCCTCAGTAGGATGGTCAGAGACCCCTCTGGAAAAGAACCAAGAATCAAATCTACATCCTCCGGAACCTCTACAATTTCACTAGCTTGACTCAAACTAGAGACTCCCAGACTCACGGGATTATTACTAGACCTTCCTTTGATCTTGAATAATAGATCTAGTGCATCGAACGTAGGAATACATCCTAAGGCCGGAAGAGTTGATGTTGGGTAAACTATGCAACCCCCCGAAAGAACAAAATCAATCGCTCTTTCCATTTTCCTACCTACCGTACATGCCTCCTACTAGCTGGAGGGAGAGAATCTGCATGAGCTACTATTGTATCATTTCTTAAATCAAGATTTGATTGATGCGTATGTCTCTGAGAAATTCTCGCAATCTCGTAAAGTGCGATATACCAACCAATTATTGGTATGAGGTAAACTAACTTTCCAGCCGACCGACTATCCCATATTTTACTCGTGACCTCTGAACCATCCTGCCCAACAATTGCTATTCCAAACATCTTCTGGCCAAGAGATCTGGAAAATGCTAATCCAGTTACTCTCCAGTAAAACCAGAGACTAGTTAGCAAGACTAATGCATAAGCTGCAGCATAATGGAAATCCTTTGAAATCCAAAGTGAGAGGTTCAAGAAGTTCTGCACCATTCCATTTGTAGCCAGAGAAAGCATCGAGTAAACAATAATGACATCTACCACGAAAGCTACCACTCTCCTTGTCCAAGAAGACAATATCGCTCCATCCGGAACAGACCAATGATCTTCACTCTGAGAAACAATTGCCTTAGCAAGCGTACCCCCTCCATGGATAGAAATCGGAGAATCATGCCCTTCCATTGTATGACCTCATGCTGTACCGAGAAGATGCCATGCCTCAAGCTTCCTACTCCGAATATGTTCTATCCATGATCTCCAGTTTTCATCGCTCCTCAAAGTTTCAGGATCACCTATAACCACGAGCCCTCTTCTTGATCTTGTCAACGCTACATTTAGCCGTCTAGGATCAGACAAAAATCCCACATTCCCATCCTTGTTGGATCTAACACAAGAGAAGATAATTACATCTTTCTCTCTTCCCTGATAACCATCAACAGTTCTAACCTCAACACTCTGTAGAGATTCTGGAATCATGTCTCTTATGGCTCTGACTTGTCCTGCATATGGCGTAACAATTCCAATATCAGAAAGATCAACTTCTCCACCCTCAACTAATCCAATTAGAATCTTCACCGCCCAAGATGCTTCTGCCGGATTTTCCTTTGATGCCCCATCAGGAGACAGTAACTCATCTCCGTCTACTGGAACGAAGGCCATTGGAGCTTCCCAATCCGGCCATAGCATACCCATGGGAGCGGGCCTTTGGTCTGGACTTACTCCGTCTTCTAACAACCCTTGATAAAAATGGGTATTTGGAAATTCAGAGATTGATGGATGCATTCTGTATTGAGTAGTAAGTAATTTGGGTTCTATTCCCATATCTATCAATCGTTCGAATAGTGATCTGCTAAGCCCCCCATCCTCAGCTCTTTTCGAAATAACAGTAGGTGGAAGCTGCTTGTGGTCACCAATTAGCACAATCTGTCTAGATCCCCTTACTATGGGGACAAGTGATGCAGGCTCTGTTGCCTGTGTAGCTTCGTCAATAAGTACCCTCGAGAATCTCCTACCATCAAGTAAATCATGTCCTGAACCTATACAAGTACAACAAAGAACTTGACATCTATCTAGGATATCGTCCCTAATCTCTCTCTCTATTCTCCGTACCTCCTTCCACCCCCTGCTCAGATCTCTATGAGCTAGACCCTTTTCTTTGCCACCCCTCATCCCTTTTATCCTCCTGGACAATTTCTCATTTCTTTCTATTTCCTCTACTAACTCCCTGTTTAACTCATGTTTTTCCATTTGAGCATCCATTGTGGCATCCCTCAAATTTTCACGAACCTTGACAGGTTGACCTAATCTAACAGCCCTGACTCCAAGATCTAGCAATCCCTCTAGCAAGTTATCAACCGCTACGTTGGAGTCGGCTACTGCTAAAATTGTACCATAGTCTTGCTTGGCCCAGGCCTCTAAAACTCTGACTGCAGTATATGTCTTGCCAGTACCCGGTGGACCTTGAATCAAAGTCAGCCTACTATGGATTGCATGCTCGGAAGCCTCAATCTGACCTCTGTTCATACCACTTCTTAGAGCAGCCTTTTGAGCCCTAACTCCTCCCATTTCAGGGACTAGTGACGCTGTTCCAGAAGGATCATGCACCATTCCCAATAATAAGTCCCTAAGTGGAACCCCACCATCTTCCTCAAAAATCATATTCAGGGCATCCCTCATCCTATCAAATGCGACTCTATTTGCACCTCGATCCATCCTCCAAGTTCCGCCTCTAAGGCCCGAGGGAACTTCAGGAAGAACCACTCTAATTACTCCTCGAGACCTGTCGCTAACAATCGCCTCTATCGGCTTCTCTTTCAGAGGATTTGACCTACTTAGCATTACTATATCCCCCTGCCTAAATCTATGGCTTCCAAAGCTCCCTCCAGATTTTGGTCTAAGCTTGATTATTCTTTGACCAAATAACCATCCATCGGTCTTTGCAACCAGTCCAAATAGAGCAATACCATTCGCTTCTAGCTTTTTTTCTGGCCAATCTTTCAACCTCTTCTCAGTCATAGCTAACTCATCTTCAAGCTCCAATCTAATTAGTCTAAGGTAGGCCTCGTGATGATCCTGGCTTCTCTTGAATCGACTGGATACCGTTATCTCCGACTTGACCACGAGGGGCCGTCACACCTAGCCTCTATCACGATTACTTGAGAGACCTCAGGAACAACTCTCTAACTTATTCCAGTGAGGATTAAACGCTCGTCTGTGTCGAAAGGCCTGTCTGGAGGGGGGTGTGGATGGTATTTGATAAATTCAAATCATGGCGAAAGTCTTCACCTAAGGGAGAAATCTGCCCATCTTGTCAGCATGTAAATCAAGAAGGCATCAAGGTATGTACGAGATGCTATTACCAGATCGATAGAGCAGCTTTCCAGCAGGATACAGATATTGGGGATGATGAGTCTTCAGATCTACTTGATGAGTTAATGAGCTCAATAGAGCAAGAAGAGGAACCGGAAGAAGTAAACCCTCCATCATTTGCTATGGACGATCTAACTGTAGAGGTTGCTCAATATGAAGATGGAGAGGAGATATTGCTCAACAGCCAACCAGACCTAGCTTCGATGATTCAATCAACAGAAGCCATTGAAGAGGAAGACTACGAATTGACTTCAGAAGACATCCCACTTTATGTTAAGAAGTTCGAGGTTCCTCAAAGTCAACAGGATGATTATGATGAAGTTGAGCAACAAAAAATAGAGCTAATCCATCCAAATGCCGATACTCCTGAATTCGTACAGCAGGTTCCAGCTAGTGAAATATCAGAAGTAAGCAATGGATCCTATGGGGAAGAAAACAACCAATCATTGACTCCCGGTGATTTTGATGGTGATGGAAAAGTTGACGAGTTCGAGGCCGCGTTTGCGAATGAAAGACTATATTCTACTGAACCTATTCCGGAGATACCAGCTGCCCCATCTTTAGATATTCCAAAGATAGAAGCGAAACCTACCTCATCTCAGGAAAGAAAGGAAGAAGGAGATATAGAGCAGCTTCCCTCTGCTCCAGTATTCCGTTCAGAGGGAATCAGGGATAATGGCTTAGATTTAGATGAAGCCACCCCCTATTTCTGGCCCTGGCACCAAGAGGATGAATGGACTACACCAGAAATAATCAAGCAACTTCAAGCCGCCATAAGATCAGCCAAGGAGCAAAATATTGCACAGGCAACAGTACTATTGGATGAAGTCGGCCCCCATCTTGGAAATCGTACTCCTCTGATATATTCCGTTGGTAGATTGTTAATGTCGATTGGAAGGGATAGGGAGGCAAGAAGAATGGTCGAATCTGCAAATGATGCCTTCCCAGACAATGTAGACGTCCAAAGAGCGATGGAGAAACTCATTTCTTAACCTCGGGTCTACACGCAATACTATGCGCAGGACCTCCGTGCCAAACCCAATGCAGAGGAGGGCAACGTCTTCAATCCGAGTCGACGAAGGCTTGGTTCTTCGACCGGCATCCAAGAGGCATATTCCCGAAATTATAGAGGCATTTGAGGAGACTTGGCCTGATGTCATCAGGGCGATGCCTTGGATAAACCCAGACAAGGACACAAAATCACAAATAGAGAATTTTATTCTTGATACCGAGAGAAAGGGAAGAGCAGGCCTACTCCACCACTGGTGCATGATTCGACCTTGGGATGGGTATGTGGTAGGTTTATTGGGTTTTGATAGAGTTACTAGATCTCAAAGAGCAGTTTGGAATCTTGGTTACTGGGTCAGAAGCTCAGAACAGAGGCATGGATATGCCAGGAGGAGTATAGAAGCATCACTCAATTGGCTCGCCCATACTGGAAAAATATTAGTTGAAGTCAAGGTAGATCCAAATAATACTCCAGGTCTTAAGACGGTAGAGATGATTCTAAAAAAATGGGGAGGGGAACGATGCGTATCTGGAGATTCTGCAATTACTGTAGCTGGAGTACGAACTTTACACCATTGCCATCTGATAGAAATAGGTCTCTAATTCCATAATCGTCTCATACTTGCAAGACGACCCATTGAAAAAACACCCCTCTTCTGGAAAATTGTCCTACGGGGCAGTGATACCATGTCTTCCCCAGAGCCTCGACAGACATTACCTGATCCAGATGAAGAGGAGACCGACGAATGGCTTGAGGCACTTAGGACTCTCACAGCCTCCCAGGGAGAGTCAAGAGCTCGGTTACTCTTGCAGGAACTAATGTCTGAGGCCAAGGCTCTCGGAATACCCATAGCACCTACGTCACGGACACCATATCTGAATTCAATTTCGGTTGACCAGCAGCCACCATACCCCGGCAATATCGGCTTAGAAACAGAAATCCAGAACCACGTTCTCTGGAACGCTGCAGTAATGGTTTCGGATGCCAACAGGAGGGTGGATGGAATAGGAGGCCACATTTCGACTTATGCCTCCAGCTCGACACTATACGAAGTTGGATTCAACCATTTTTTCCGAGGAAAAGAATACAATGGAATTGGTGACGCACTTTTCATTCAAGGTCATGCTAGTCCAGGCATATACTCAAGAGCGTTTCTCGAAGGTAGAATCTCAAGAGATCGACTTTCTAATTTTAGACAAGAAGCATTTGTGGACGGCCTTTCTTCGTATCCGCATCCAAGATTGATGCCCGATTTCTGGGAATATCCAACTGTTTCAATGGGCTTGGGTCCACTGGGAGCAGTAATGCAGGCTAGGTTCTGGAAGTATCTCAATCAGAGAGGTCTAGCAGATACTTCTGAAAGCAGAGTCTTTGCATTCCTAGGAGATGGAGAGATGGATGAACCCGAGTCAATCGCCTCCATCGCGGTAGCTGGGCGTGAGAGATTAGACAATCTGGTAGTGGTGGTAAACTGCAATCTTCAGAGACTGGACGGTCCAGTGAGGGGCAATTCAAACATTATTCAGGAATTAGAAGGATTGTACAGAGGAGCAGGATGGAAGGTTATCAAAGTAATCTGGAGTTCTGGATGGGATAACATCTTGAGATCCGATTTGAATGGTGAAATTCTAAAGAAGATGGAAAGTATTACTGATGGAGATTGGCAACGTATCAGTACACTCGATGCTTCTAAGTTTAGAGACGAATTTTTCTCTGGTAGTGAGGCCTTAGCCGAAATAGGGAAGTCATTGAGTGATGAGGAAATTGACTCACTCACGAGAGGTGGCCATGACCCAATCAAGGTTTATGCAGCATACGAATCTGCTCTTTCAGCAGATGTCCCAGCTGTGATTCTAGCGCACACTGTGAAGGGATGGGGCATAGATTCGTTCGAGGGCAGGAACTCAACTCATCAGAAAAAGAGGATGGAAATGGCAGATCTTATTGCATACAGGGACGCATTGAATCTCCCTATCGACGATTCGAAATTGGAGAATGATCCTTTTGTTCTTTTAGAGGAAGAATCCGAGGGACTAAATTACCTAATTCAAAGAAGAAAACTACTTGGCGGCTACCTCCCCTCTAGAAATCCAATAGAAGCCCAACTCCAACTCCCTGGAATTGAAGCCTATTCGGACTTCGACAAAGGCACACCTCAGGGCCAAGAAGTCTCAACTACTATGGCATTTGTTAGATTGCTCAGAAACCTATTAAAATCTCAGATCGGAGAAAATATCGTCCCAATCATTCCAGACGAAGGAAGGACATTCGGAATGGATCCACTGTTTAGCGAATTTGCAATATTTGCTTCTCATGGTCAGAAATATACTCCTGTAGATCACTCAATGCTGTTGAATTACAAGGAATCCGAATCTGGACAGGTTCTTCAGGAAGGAATTTCTGAAGCAGGAGCAATTGCGACCTGGATTGCCAGCGCTACCTCTTACTCCAATGCCCAAGTCTCAACAATCCCGTTCTATACTTTTTACTCTATGTTTGGCTTTCAGAGGGTCGGTGATCAGATTTGGAGTGCAGCAGATGCTAGAGCAAGAGGCTTCCTAATGGGGGCTACTGCTGGTCGTACAACCCTGAATGGAGAGGGATTACAACATCAGGATGGACATAGTTTGTTGATGTCATCTGCAGTTCCTTGTTGTCGTTCTTGGGATCCTGCTTATGCATTCGAGTTAGCAACAATAATCAGACATGGTATTGATGAGATGTTGGACAAGGATCTCGATGTTTTTCACTATATTATGCTCTACAATGAGAATCAGCAGCAGATGCCCAAGCCGGACGGTTCTGAAGATGGAATATTGAGGGGTGCTTATATGTTCGAGGAAACAACAGGAGACGGCCCAAAGGTGAGACTATTAGGTTCCGGACCTATTCTAGAGTATGTTAGAAAAGCCGCTAAGAAGCTCTCCAGTGATTACAATGTTAGCTCAGAAGTATGGTCTGTAACTTCCTATGGAGAACTAAGGAGAATCGGACTAGAATCAGAGAGAGTAAAGAGATTCAAACCAGATGACTCTGATATTCCATATGTGTCAGAGTGTTTTGGAGATGGAATGACTACAATTGCAGCATCTGATTATATTGCCGCTGTTCCGGAGATGATTCAAAGATGGGTTGGAGGAAGATACGTAGTATTGGGGACAGATGGATTTGGGCGTTCTGACTCCAGAGATGCCCTTCGTTCTTATTTTGAGATAGATACTAATAGCATAGTAATAGCAGCTCTCTCAGCACTAGAGAAGGACGGAGATATCCCATCTGGTTCTGTTCAAAAGGCGATGAAGGATCTTCGTGTTTCCTTTGGAAAAACGGATAAAACTGTGTGATTATATGGGGAGAGTAAGAAACCTCCTTAGATTTTCAACGAGATGGATTCCATGGATTGCCTCGGGTGCTGCCGCAACTTACAGAAGACTCCCTGAAAATTCTCAGAATGAGATCAAAGCGGTCGCAAAGGAGCCCAGAAAATGGAGCAAATCATTGGAAAGTGCCTGGGACTCATCAAAGATTGGTGCTGAACACTTTAAGATTACATCTGGAATACTGGCAAATATCCTAATTGGAAGAAGAGTTAGTAAAAAGGAGAAGATTCAAGCCAAAGAAGATTTAGCCGCATTAAGCATAATCGTCCCACCACTAAGGGTTTTCATGATACCCGGTAGCCAAGTTCTACTAGGTATAATGGCTAGAGCCACTCCTTGGCGACTTATCCCTGACGACTGGATTCCAATCAATGCGCTGAAGAGTGTCAGAGAAGGGGAACCAACATCTCTGGAAAAGGAGAGCTCGGTTGTGAAAAGGCTTCTAGGAAGAAAAAAAGGACAGTGATAGGAACTCCTAAGAAATTTTAATTTCACTCAGTACAATATTCAATCATCCTTAGGGATGGTGATATTAGCTAGAAAATAATTGTATTCCAAGACCTCACCGATACTAATCCAATCAGGAATTCCACCGTTGTATTCATCGTATCTATGGCCAGGAATCAACCTCCAGTCTGAAGGCAGTTCGCTGAGAATATTCTTAGCTGTAATCAGACTTTTTTGCTGTGCACGTGGATCTCCTCCGGGGAGATCTACCCTCCCAGCACTCCTAACGAAGAGTAGATCTCCGGCATGATAAACACCATGCCCATGTATTGTAACATGACCGGGAGCATGCCCGGGCGAATGAGTAATTGACAGTGAAATAGAACCAGCAGACCATCCCACTGTCTCTCCCGGCTCACAATTCCATGAATTTGTAAAATCAACTTTCCTGAAAACAATGTGTTCAACTAAATCTGGAACTCTTGCATCTTCGTGCCCCCATACTTCAAGATCCGGATATTTTTCCATCATTCCGGGATATCCAGCTGCATGATCTCTATGAGTGTGAGTATACAATAAATGGGTGGGCTTCAAACCTTCTTCTGAGAGTTTTAAGTCCCATAAATCTGAATCAAATGGATCAATAATTGCTACTATTCCATTAGTCCTGTCTACAAATGCTGTATTCATATTCATCAGAGGCCCCATTTGTGTTACCCAGACCTCAATTCCATCTTTCCAAATAGAGATATTAAACTCCCCGTCCGATAGCATATTACATCCGAAGAGGACTACAGACAAAGTCGTAATGCATATACAAGCCCTACTCAGCGGTCGGATTGGGTAAATGACATACGACGCACAAGAATTGGAACCTCGATGGCAGGAAGCATGGTCAGAAGCCAGAGCATTTGAGGCTGAAATCGACAGAGATAAGGAGAAATTCTACTGTCTTGAGATGTTCCCATATCCTTCAGGACATATGCATATGGGTCATGTTAGAAATTACTCAATAGGGGACGCAATGGCACGTTTTCAAAGACTGATGGGAAAGAACGTGCTTTATCCAATGGGCTATGATTCGTTTGGAATGCCAGCAGAGAACGCTGCTAAGAAGGAAGGAGGGCACCCTCATGAGGTCACTCACAAGAATATCTCCAGCATCAGGTCCGATCAACAAAGAATGGGTTACTCATACGATTGGCGACGCTTCCTAGCTACCTCTGATGTGGAATACTACAAGTGGAATCAGGAGATGTTCCTTATGTTGAATGAGAATGGGCTAGTTGAGAGAAGAATGGCACCAGTAAATTGGTGCATAGATTGCGATACGGTGCTGGCAAACGAGCAGGTGAAGAATAACCGATGCTGGAGATGCGGTCTCGAAGTTGTTCAGAGAGATATGGCCCAATGGTTCCTAAAGATGACCCAATATTCAGATGAGTTGTTAGACGAACTGGACAACATTTCATTCCCAGAGAATGTAAAGACAATGCAGAGGAACTGGATAGGACGCTCATATGGGGCACACATCAATTTCCCAGTTGTGGACTCTGATTCTATAATCGGTGCTTTCACTACCCGTCCGGATACAATATTTGGAGTAACATTCGTTACTCTTTCCCCTGAGAACCCTCTTTGCGAGCTGTTGTGTTCCGGAACGGAATGGGAAAAACCCTGGAGAGAACTAAGAGATGAATGCTCAAGAATGTCAGAATTTGAGAGAATCAACATGCTCAAGGAGAAGAAGGGAGTATATCTCGGAAAAAATGCAATTAATCCAATTAGCGGCGAAGAAATCCCGATTTACGCAGGCAATTTCGTAGTAGCCTCCTATGGAACTGGCGCGGTGATGGGAGTTCCGGGGCACGACCAGAGAGATTTCGATTTCGCTATGAAATACAGCTTGGAAATTAATAGAGTTATTTTGAACGAACAAGATCAGGATTCAGGCCTATCTACGAATGAGGCATTTGAGGGATACGGCCCTATGGTAAACTCATCAATAGAAGGATTCGATGGACTCTCCGGCCAAGAAGCCAAGGATGCTGTGATTACTACTCTTGAGAAGATTGGAGCAGGACACGGGACAGTTCAGTATCGTCTCAAGGACTGGCTACTGAGTAGGCAAAGGTTCTGGGGTACTCCTATTCCAATGATTCACTGTTCCTCATGTGGAATTGTACCAGTACCAAGAGAAGATCTTCCAGTCGAACTGCCGCTGGATGTTGTTTTCACTGAGGAGCAAAGTGGTAACCCCCTAGCCACACATAGTTCGTTTGTAAAAACAAAATGTCCAAATTGTGGAGGAGAGGCAAATAGAGAAACAGATACTATGGATACATTCTACGACTCATCTTGGTACTTCATGAGATTTTGTGACGCAAATAACGACTCTTCCCCTTTCAATAAAGAGACGGTAGATTATTGGATGGAGAATGGCGTAGATCTCTACATTGGAGGGATTGAACATGCAGTGATGCACCTGCTTTATGCGCGCTTCTTTACCAAGTTCACAAGAGATACTGGGATGAATGAAGTTGGAGAACCATTTGGAAGACTTGTTTGTCAAGGAATGCTCAATGCTCCAGCTCCATTTTGCGCTGAGTGCAATGCTGAGTATCACGTTGAAAATTTCGGCTCTCAATGCCCATCGTGTAGCAATTCTCTGACCAGTCGCTCTGCTAAGATGAGCAAATCTCTTGGAAATACAGTTAGTCCAGAGAAGATGATCTCGAAATATGGAGCTGATACTGTAAGATTGTTCATCTTATTCGGAGCCAATCCAGAGGCTGGAATGGACTGGTCCGATAACGCATTGGAAGCGAATAATCGGCAAATTATCTCAATATTCGACTCTGTCGAATTTGCCCTTTCGTTTTCAGAATCTCCAACTTCAATAGATGACTGGCTCTTAGCTAAGATGAGAGAAAATCAGAGGGCATGGGTTAATGCAATGTCGGATGTAAGCCTTAGAGAAGGAGTAATGATCAGTCACTTCGAGATGTTATCTGATTGGAATTGGTATGTTAGAAGAGGCGGAAGAGATAGAAAGACCGCGTTGACCTTCTTAGAAGGTTGGATACCAATGATGGCACCAGCAACCCCTCATATCGCTGAGGAATTCTGGCTGAAGCTAGATAAGAAAAATTTACTAGCAATTTATGAAAACCCCCCAATCGAAATTAATTTCGATGACTTAACCGCCATTTCCATAGAGAACTACATCAAGGAAATAATCTCTAGTGGAAGGAATCTCAAGACTCTAGCGCAACGCCACTCAGAGAATGAGATTACAAAAGCAGTCATCCAGACTTCGCCAGAATGGAAGAAGGAACTAGCAATTGAAGCATTGAAATTACACTCTGAGGAGTTCGATTTCAAGAAAAAAGGCCAGGATCACGTCAAGAAACTTGAAATTTTCACTGATCCGAAATTAAGGGGAGAAATTTTCCAGGCTTGGACATCTATCACAATTGGATCAAAAAAGAGGAGAGGAAGGATCCATAGCTGGTCTGATTGGGAGAGGGAGCTAATTTCTAGTGATCGGGAGGAGAGAGATCTGATTGAAGAAAATTCGCAATTCATTGCAGAATCATTGGGTGTAGAGTCTATTGTAGTCTATCCTGTGGGTGAGGGTAAGGACATTGGAGGGAAGGCAAAAATCTCTTTTCCTCTTGAACCCGGTATAGCATTTATGTAGGTGTAAAATGAGCTCAAATATCGTACTTTTCGATGATGATTGTGGAAAGTGCAGTCGATGGGCATCTTTCATAGAGAAGAGAGACCCATACTCAAGGGTCAAACTAATTGGCCAGAATTCTTCAGAAGGAACCGAGACTCTCAAATCAATTCCAGAGAGATTGAAAGGAGTGGATTCCGTTTTCCTAATTACATCCGAAGGAAATTGGTATGCAAAGAGCTCAGCAATATGGAGAATTTGTCGATTACTGAAATTTCCATGGCCCTTTGCATCAGCGATGCTCTTGATTCCTTGGCCCATTAGGGACATATTGTATGACATCTATGCCTCGTTGAGAAAATAGTATTCACACGGTGGGTTCATGGAGTTCCGCTCTCTGGCAAAGCCATTGAGTGAAGACCGGAGTACAAAGCGTCATCGTGTGCGACGAAGGCGTCGCCGTAGGTCCGGAGGAGACAAAAACTCCTCTGGCGGTGACGAGAAACAACATAGATCGGCTGAGGTAGAGAGGGCGCTATCAAGATTCAAGGCAGAGCCAAGGCCAATGGGAATTCCGAGGACCATAGACCCGCCTCCAAAAAAAGTTGACATTAAATGGAAAACCAATGCTGTACCAAGGCAGGTGCAGAATGCTGCAGGAAAGATTGCATGCATTCCAGGGGAGTTTGGTTTTCTACCAGACGAAAGAGTTCAGGAGATTGCAGATCAATTGGATGGACTATCTATTTCGTTGGAGCAAGCTCTTTCGCTAAGGGCTGCATTGAATCAAGAGAAGAGCGTCTACTCGCACTCAAAGTTGATGAGACGATCAAACGAAATTAGTCGAAGATATGATTCGGGAGAAAGTGTGATCTCATTATCCAAGAGATTCGACGCACCTCCAGTCAACACCTTTAGAGCAATATTAACCGGGAGGGGGTGGACAAAGACCAGAATTAAGGATACGCTAAACAAGAATCCTTCCAAGTTGAACAAGAGGGATAGAGAGCAATTTGAATTAGCCGAATCAGTAGATAGAGTAAGTTCAGTTAACCAAACTGAGACTCAGAACGCTGCAGAAGTCTTCGAAGAAATCCTATGTGACTATTTCTCCTCATTGGGAATTAGATTTAGGAAGCAAGAAGAGCTACTAAATGAGCAAAAAAAGGAGGAGGGAAGGGCCATAATAACCCCAGATCTCCTGCTTCTTGATGATGTGAGAATAAATGGAGTTCCATGCGCTTGGATAGATGCGAAGCATTTCTTTGGGGCCGATCTCAAGTTTCCAAAGAAAAAAACTCAGAAGCAAGTGGACAGATACGCTGCAGAATACGGGCAAGGTGCTATAGTTTATCGACATGGATTCTGTGACGGCCTGCGGCTTAGAGGTGCAATAAAGCTGGATTCCAGTCCCCTCGATCTGAAACCCCTTGAGGACTTTCATGAGAACTCAAAGAAGTGACTCTAATTTGGAGCACCAACTCTACTTGCAAACGTGCGTAGCTGATTCTGTTCAAGATTTGGAATTAAACGTGATACCCAATCTTCCTGATTTTGTGGGTCTAGGGGGACAATAACCACGCTTTCACCTAGCATGCAAAGTAGTGGAGTTACAGAATCAGAAAGCCCTTCTTTCACTATGACTTCATCGATAATATTCAATAATTCTGATCTGGAAGAATCTTTTGTCAATCCACTATTTGAGGAGAATAATCTGGATTCTTGAATCAGTTCAGACCACCTCTCCATATTCCAATCTCCTAAACTCAAGGAATCCATCGCTCCGTCTCCTGCCTTGCTAATTCTTTCCTTCCATTCGGGCTGATCTATGTACTCAGATGTATGAGTTCCAGTTCGCTCTTTCCAAGAAAGAAGAACAGGGAAACTTGCTCCCCAACTATTCGCCTTCCCAGGACCATGATCTAGTAGTTTTCCAGAAAAAGGAGAACCAGGCACAATCCTCCTTTCCACACCACCCGAAGATAGAGCTGTGGTATCGCCAAGGCCACTAGATCTTCTCCTCTCAACTAAATGTGCTAGCATAAACGACCTTCTTAGACACTCCTCATGGGGAACCCCAATTGCTCTTTGGATTGAGATTGCTGAGGCTATTGCTCCCGAGGCAGACATACCAAAACCTTGAGATGCAGGTAAGGACATCCTGATCGAGAGTTCCCAGTCATATTCACGAATCTCTGGAATTTCTTTGATCAGCTCTTGAAGAACATCATGATATAATGAGTCATCAAAAGAAGTATTGATTCCATTAACGGTCAATATTCCTTCTCCAACTTCCCCTCTTGCAATAGACTCCACTCCATCGTCCAGACATATTCCTGCTCCTCTACTTCCTTGGAAATATGGATCTTCATGCGAGTCCTCTACAGTGAAAATTAGAGTCAGATGACCACCACATTTACCTCTCCCAAGTAGGGTTGTCATGGCAACTCATCCGATGAAACGGTAATGAATTATTGTGTAAGCTAGAGGGCGTCAGACAAATCTGATTCCAGAGTAGAGAATCCCTTTGTAAGCTCTTCAGAAGCCTTTTCGAATGCAGCTCTAGGACTCATTGAGCCATCTGTTTCAAACTCAAAAATGTACTCTCCAGGAACTTCTTCCAATGTTATCGCATCATTGAAATCCCTAGTTTCTTCAGTTCCTTCGCCTACATGATTCAACTCTAATGCTAATGTGGAGACCTTGTCTACATCTTCCAATTTTCCGCTCTTATCAAAGTCCTTTGCAGTAGTTTCCAAGTCCATATCCCACAGAATTTTTGCCTTGGTTTTGTTGTTGATTACACCAATTCTTCTGGGTTGAAATGCCACTCCACAAACCGGAGACCACTTCGTATGCTCCCTTCCTCTTCCCATTATTGCTGTAGCGTAGAACTCAATCATCTGTCCCTTAAGGAGCTTGGTTATTGGTATACTTTTGTAATGTTCCGGAATCTCCAGTGACTCCTCCCCAAGATATTTCATATCTCCTGCAGTAACCCACTTACCCTCTTCGTCTCCGAAAACAACGCAAGTGTATATCATCTGGCACTCTAGACAACCCCTATCAGCTTCTACAAGATCTTTACAATTGGGACACTCATGTTGGAAGTGGAATTTATCATGCATTGTCGGAATGGGAACCATTGCTAGTCTCTGAGCCACCATCTCATCTGGAATAGGACCTGTAGTCTCCCAAACCTCTCCATCCTGCTCTTTGGTTCCAAGTTGGAACCTTACGCTGTCTATAGCCATCTTTGGAGTATCAGATATCAAAGTCCTCCTAAGCGCATTTGCCAAACTTCTATCTGTCTCTGAGAGAAGCAGTTGCATTTTCTCTTCTGTCTCTTTCAATATCTTGATCTTCACCATAATTACACCTCTTGTCAAACTCTTCTTCCTCTTCGCCCACCCTTAGCCTTAGTCCCATCTGTAGGCATTGGAGTAACATCTTCAATCCTGGTAATCCTTACTCCCGCTCTAGTCAATGCCCTAATCGCGGCCGTGGCTCCTGGGGCGCTATTTGATCTATTCCCGCCTGCGCCTCTGTACTTTACAATGACTTGGTCAAAGTCCTTCTCAGAAAGCATCTCAGCTATTTTTTCAGCAGCTCTGGTTGCTGCAAACTGGCCCCCTGAATCGCTTCCACCCTTTGTCACCATTCCTCCAGATACTTTGCAGATGGTCTCAGCACCAGTTAGGTCTGTAGCGGTGATAAGCACATTGTTGAAGGTGCTGTAGATGTGAAGAATTGCTTTATGGCCCATTACTTATCCTCCTCTATGCTTGCCTCAGAGACCTCATCTTGGCTCTTTGACTGTGATTCTTCTTCGAATTCTGAATCTTCACCCGAATCTTCCTCCTCTCCCGTGTACCTCAGTGTTTCCAATTCCTTCCTGAATGGGTGTTCCGGATCTGCGTATGGAGAGTTCGGACTGTAACTCAATGAATCCTCCTCTTCCTTCAGAACATGATATCCTGGCACCGTCATCCTTTGCTCGCCTACGAGAATATGGCCATGGACAATCAGGTTTCTAGCAGATCTCATCGAAGGCGCAAGTCCCTTGTAATATACGATTGACTGTAATCTTCTAGACAGCATGTGTTCTACAGTTATCTCCAGTACATCACCCACATCTGCTCCAGTTAGAAGGAGACCCTTTCTAGATAGAGAATCAAGTAATTGCTCTTTCTCCTTGGCGTAGTGTCCTTCAGAAGAATCTACTCGCCCAATCAACTTCATCGCTTGATTTCTATGTCTTCGTAGAGCGGACTTCTCTCTCCAAATCTCTCTCATACCCCCAATTTTCTTTAGCCCGAATCTTTCTTTCAAATCGTGCTCTTCGTCTATCCTAGCTTGCTTCCAAGGGTGAGTTGGAGTCTGAGTACGCGGTCTAGAGAATTTTGGCTCACCCATAGTTCACAACTCACTTCTTCCTCTGTACGCCCAATGCCGAGCCTCTTCTTCCATTTGACCTCAGTCTCTGGCCCCTTACTTTGTGACCACTTCTGTGTCTAATTCCACGATAAGTCTTGATTTCAGCTAGTCTGGCGATATCATCATCATTTGTCATACTAACCTCATTAGCGATGATGTGTGCATCCTCGTTAGTCTCCAGATCTCTTTGTCTATTTACCATCCACCAAGGGACGTTTGTAGCATACTCATCTATTGCGTTTCTGAGAATATCCTGTTCCTCTGGAGTCATATGTCCCCCGAGTCTGCTCCCATCTATTCCTGTGAGACGACAAATCATCATTGAAGTTCTAATCCCTACTCCCTTTACAGATGTTAGTCCGTATGTGATTGGCTTTAAGCCATCAATATCCGTGTCAGCTATTCTGACGATATAAGAGAAGTCGTCACCAAGCTCTGCTTCGTTCACTTTTGTCATTACGGTTCCCCCGTGTTCACCTTTCGGTGGCCTTTTGGGCATCTTCGCGACCTACAGTCCCTATTTGAACCGATTGGAACCTAATTTCTGAGATAATTTCTACTCTTTGCACACTATAAACAGTCTCTGATCGCCTGAAGGCCTCTTTACATCCATATCGACCATGAACCCCTTCCCTCCATCAGAGCCCTTCAGCTCCTTAGTAATTCTTCTCTGAAGAGTGGGATGAATTTCTGGATCAAGACTGCACCTGAGAGTAATCTTGGAAATTCCCTTCTTTGCAATCGATGAAGCAACTTGGTCCATAGTGTGAAGCTCCGGAGGAGAAAGTCTGTGTTGCACAATCTTCCCTGTAGAGACGACGAAACCCCTTACAACATCATCATTGGAGATCTCATCTGTGTGAATGAGTAGAGGCCTCCTTCCTTCTAGTCTAATCCATGAGGAACCTGTACCACTTAGGACTGCTTTTTCTCTCCAGATATCTTGTAGGCCACTCTCAACAAGTGCTGGATCAACTATCGTCAAGAATGCCCCTCTGGGTACTTCCAGAACACTATTGAATTGGGTGATATTTGCACCAGAGGGACTCCCTTCGATACTAGCAATCACATTCTTCCTTCCCACTCTGATACACCTATGCATTTTTCCAGAACTGATGGAACCAACCCATACAGAGAGCCTGTCAACTCTACCTCCTCCCCGACTAAGCCACTCCCAAGTCCAAGAATTTCCGGGGAATGTTGTCTCCAATATTCCATCCACCATGGCTCTTTGAACAGAATCCAATCTTGGCGATAAGTCTAGTAATACTGCAGGACCCCTAGGACCGTTCTGTAGATGAGGACTCCAAGCTTTCAGAACTGATTTTAAATCAGGTTTCATCTCATCTAATTCATGATTTTGAGCATCCCTGGGCCTTGCCGGATCCAGATGGAGCATTGCAATGGGCGGATGCGCTCTTGTCCCAGAATCCCTTAGACTGGACCAGTACTCAGCGATTGCAGAATCCGCATTACTCCCATCTCCAATCAGCACTCTGTCTAGATTGCGCTGGACTTCGCCTTCAGAATTTATTCTAATATTTGCTGCGCACAAGGTAGCAATCTGTTCATCAAGCTCAATACCCAATGCCGGCCTCTTCAGTAGCCTGGATAGTGCAATTAGTTGGACCCCTGAACCGACTGCAGCGTCTAGAATCACTCCTGCTGGTATTGACATGGGATCAATCTGCCCAGCTCTAATGGTTGCGACTGACCACGGAGTCGAAAGTCTGCGCATCCCGTCATTCATGATGAAAGCAGGCTCTCCCTTCCGAGAAGACTCCGGTTTGGATACCTTCTTAGCCTTGGAAACAACCTTCTCCGAGGGAACAATAGCCACATGCTGATGCTCTTTCACAAGCCTCCCCAGTGGAACTCAGTCAAGTCACTTTCGCGATAATCATCCTGAAATTGGCGCTCTTACCAGCTTCAACTCAAACCTAAGCCAGGAATCTTTCAACTCGCTGTCCTGATTATTTCCATATGCAATATCTGGAGGCAAAAGAGTGGTTTGGGTGGTCCCTGTATCAATAATCCCTGAAACAAGTCCCCTATCGCTATCAATATCTAGCCCTATGGCAGACCAGCAAAATCCGATAATGGAAAAGTTACACTCAATGAAACCGTCCCCCCCTGCGGTATCGCCCCAATTGCCATCATCGAGTTGATCTCCTGAATCAGCATCCCAAACAGTATATTCTACTTCAAACGGATCTCCTTCTTCTATGTGAACGTCTTTTTCTTCGGATCCTCCAATTATGTTCAAGTCCATCCTAACCTTAGCTTGGATAACAGTTACATGAGTAGCACTGATACTGATCTCCCTCTCCGCGATATTCTCTGTCAGTTCTATTTGGAAGAATTTACTCGCATCCGGTTCTAGATCATTAACGATCTGATATGGTTGTCCACTAGAGGAGAAAATCACTCCTCCTCCACTAATCTCCACTACTAGGTCAAGACTCTGATTTCCCCTATTGTATACCACTACACTCGCAGAGTCACCTTCTCCCTGATGATACCAATCGCACCGCACCTCTCCGGGTAACAGGAACGAATCATCTTGATCAGAAAGAGACCCATCAGGCCAAATCCAATCATCCTCTCTCGCGGAGCAAGAATCTAGCAGAAAGCCAATCTCCCAGACCCAACGACCTTCTTCTTTTAGAATTTCAACGTCCGTTGACCCAAAGGACGCATCCATTTCATCTAGAAAACTCATTGCGGAAAGACCAACCCAAATCGACGAGAGAATTAACGCTAATCCAGTTACCACCGAGAGAACAATCGCGGCTCTAGGAACAGCCATTCTGTTGAGTCCTAGGGGTATTGGAGGGTGCTCAACCTCATCCGGAGTGTCAGATATCCAAGACCTCGTCACAACACTGTAGGATTGACCGACTGCCATCAAGGTTGGCCTTAATGGCTAGTCCCTACTCAATTCCTCTTGGTTTGCGATTGCAAGCCAAGCTACAATCCCAAGCTCCAACGCAAGTATCGCCATCCCCAGTAGTACCTCTTGTTGGTCTATTTGGGTCGATGCAAAAACAATCGCGAAAAGAAGCGCTGCAATTAGGTCGGCCAGCCCCCAAATTCTCAGTCCCCTCCTAAGTTGTAGAATTCCAACCACCCACACTGTAGTTGACATCATAATCAGCATAATTGGAAACCAGAGACTATTATTTTGGCCTATTAAGAAAGCGCCGAATGCTACTAAGATATGCCCATCTACAGCAAAAACCATCGTCCATCGCTCTAACTCTAGTGGTACTGTGAGAGCACAGCAAATAATCAGAAATACTCCTATCGTCATCACTAGGATGTCAAGGGATTGATTGACTACGGAACTCCATTCTGCAATAGAAATGAAAGACATTACCATTCCAAGTATCGCTAGTCCCAAACCTGGAGATTGCCTAAGCCTCACGCTACTGTAGGAAGATGTGATTGCTGCCAGTAATCCTGCTGGCCCAAATGACATCAGTACAATAGAAATCGTTCTACTGCCGAGAAATAACCCACTAGATCCCTTCCTACCGAGTTGCTCTCGCTTTTGTTCGACCCAGAACCCTAATACCACGCACAAAACAAGCAATGATTCTACCAACATCCAAGGACCAACCCAGTTGAGAGTACTACCATCCAAAGGGTTGACCATTAATGGGAAAGGCAGACTCCCAAGAATCACTGCACCGACACTTCTAGAAATTAGTAGGGGAAAAACAAACCAGTCAATTGCAATATCAATCCTATCCAGAATATTGCTATGATGTAATAAGGAAATAGAGCAGAGAACCAAAGAAAGTACGGACACTACAGCCAGATCCAGTAGCTCATAAGGACTACTTCCAGCGGGGATTACATGCCCAGTTACAAATGCAAGACACATGCCCAAAATGACTGTTGCGATTGGCATTTCTATCCCTAATATGTGTGGTAATTCCAGCTCCAGACCCTTTGTTCTGTTTCTTATCAGTAAAACTATGATGCTGCAAAAGGCTCCCGAAGCAAACAAAGCATAAGGCTGAGGAGAAATTGCAGAATACAATATAGTCACTGTAATGACGATAAACAAAACTGTTAGTCCTACCACTGGGGTATGGGTAAGATTAGAAATTAGTAGTTCTGCAGGATCTATAGATTCTGCCTTCTCTCTTTTCTTCTTCCTAAGTTCTGCCATCTCAGCTAACCTTGGTCGATAACTGGACAAGTTACCATCATAGGAAATAGACTCCGAACTACCTGCTAAACTAACCAATGAATCTCTTTTTGCTACAGAACGAAGCTCAGTTCTGATTTCGCCTCTGGAAATAAGCCAAATCGATGCCCCAACAAAAATTGACCCAGAAATAATCTGATGAATAATTTGTCCATAGACGAAAGTAATTGAATTTGTGATAACCAGCAATACTAATGCTGAAGTAGCCGGTTTGAGAATATCCTCCATCCTCTCGGCTCTGGGAAGATAGACTGCCAATAGAATAGATGTACATACAATCGCCGTAACTTCTGTATTCAGAGAGGAGCTAATGTCCAACCATTTTATAAAATCAGAGGCCGAATCTGTCGATTCGAGAGTTTGGTGCGGTTCTCTCCCAGAAATATAGACCAACATGGGAAAAGACATCAATCCAATCCCAACACCGAACAAACTATCAGATTCGAAATACAGAATTAACGCAATTGTCAAACAAACTAGAATCATAAGAGGATTCGTCAGTCCGTGATTCCATTGAATAATTACAGTTGCAAAGGTCAAAACTAGCAATATTCCAATTGCACCTCCAATCCTGAACCCAGCTAAGTGCGAAAAGACGTGCAAAGCCGCAATTATAGCAAGCAAAGAAACAAGAGAAAAATCTGTGAATCCATCAAATTGAGCCATGAAAATTATTGTAACCATGGGTAGCCACAGGCCTATACTCCACAGATTCAGTATCCCCGAGTCCCTAATCGATGCAGAAAGCTCGGAGGTTCCAAGGAATCCAGAAGCCAAATTAACTCCATTTTCTCCAACTCTTGAATTCACCACGAACATTAGGATGGAAGAGATTACAAAGTAGAAAAACAAAGGCATCGGATCAAAAACAAAAATTGTGATTGTTTCCGAAACTTCGTTTGCAAGCATTACAGTACGAACAACCTCCTCACAAATTTTTCCAATCAGAATCCACGTCCAAGGTAAAAGAACCGTGACACCTGAAAGCGAGGAGGATTTTCTAGAAACAGCAAGAAAACCAGTTCCAAGGTGAAGAATCGAGAGCATTGATAGCAGTACTAGACCATCTCTTCCCTGCGAAGAAGAATTAGTTGGAACTAGTAGGACCAGTATACTCAGAATAGCAACAGATCCCACCCATAGAACCCTATCAGTAACACTACTTTGGTCTCTTAGTATAACGAAAACTGTAGTAATAGCCCCAAAGACCGTGAAAATTTCATATGAAGAAAATCCCACTAAATCATCAACAATGTCGCCACCTAATAGAACGCCCGTAAGCAATATTCCAGATATGGTAAGAGGAAACCAGACTCTTTTTGACTCAACACCTCTGACCACAAGATAAGAGCCTCCAAAGGCACCACCTAGGAAAGTTACCATTCCTAATGCATAACCCAACTCTTCTCTATTTGAGGCAACTGCTAGCATTGCACCAATCATTCCAAGAGAGATTGAAACCCCCCAGAGACCAGGTTTCCCCAGCCCAAGAGTCTCGAAACCCTTAGAGAACCAATTTTCCTTTGTCGCGAACTTTGCTGCCATCAACGCATTTAGTGAAGTAACAGACATCAAAAGAAGGAAAAGAAGCAAATCGCCTTCAATTGGAAGTACTTCCAGTGGGCCAATCTCAAATTTTGTCGTTACAGCGTGCATGCCAATCCAAAGGTTTGAGCTAGCGATCCCTAGAGAAGCTAGGTTACCAGAGCCCCTATTTACGGCAATCGCATGTAATAACATGGTCGCAATCAGAATCATAACTGCCACCCCCAGCTCCCCAAATTCAGTTCCTGTAGCGGAACCAATGGCCAATAGGACAAGCGTAGATTGAGCCGCAATGGCATCATGGTCATGCCTGTATGCAATCCAGATGTTTAGACCCACAAGGAATAGGAGCAAAACCCCCAAAGCCAAATCATCATCGATAATGCCCCAGCTTCTTAGCTCTATAGCCAGTCCGTATAGAACCTTCATTGAGATAATTATCCAAGTTACTCCAAGCAAAGACATGTTCTTTTTCGGAATCCAAATCTCCCCTAAAGCAAAGCCAACTAATGCCAGAATTAGTAGCGAAAATGCACCCGGAAGAGGATTGAAAGTCCTTCCAATTTGAATACTAATTGCACTGTAAAGAACTACCATAGAAACCAGAATCAACCAGTTAATCCTCTTCTCTCCTTGAATTGAAAAACTAGAAATCGTATCTTTGGCAAGACGGGAGTCTACATAACCGTCTTCGCTGATCGAGCCGGGCGCGTCAGCTTCTGGAAGCGGATCGATAATTTCTCCCAAAGCCCCATCTTCTTCATTGTCATGATGTTCGTTATCTTCTAGCTCTGAGATCTCTATATCTATGATATCAATGCCTGAAGAACGTCGGAACTCTCGTTCACGAATGATCTTGTCATCCCCCTCATCACCAGCCATCAGCACCCAACAGGGCATGTATTGCATAATCGCATCCCCTACAGGACTAATTTAGAACATAAATACAGACAATGGATTGCCAAGCCAAGCCGTAATACTTGAAGCCTCAATCCCTCTCGCTCGCTCGGGGGGTACTAGATGCAGAGCTCCTCTCAAAATGTGGCAGTCGAATTGTCCCACCACGGACTGGAACCCTCTGGGAGCGTTCATTGGAACCTGAGATGGGAGGATCTGCACTCTTTTGCAGTAGATCTAGGGGAGGCCAAACTCACTTCTGACGGGGTCCTTTTAGCGGTGACCGGAGAAAGGACGGGTAGATCTCCAAATGACCGATTCATTGTAGATGAAAAAGGAATGGCCGAGGAAGTTTGGTGGGGCGAGGTAAACCGACCTACTGCTCCAGCAGTCTTTGAAAGACTATTGTTGAAGGTGCAAGATCATCTAAACAGTGCTGATAACATCTTTGTTAAGGATGCATTCTGCGGAGCTGACCCTCATCATAGAATGCCAGTCAGGCTCGTAACAGAGAAAGCGTGGCATGCTGCCTTCATGCACAACATGTTCGTCAGAGCAACAGAGGAAGAGATCAATGTTCACCAACCAGAATATACTATTCTCCACGCTCCCGAACTCAAATCTAGTATGAGCGACGGCGTCAACTCAGATGTCTTCGTAATAATAGCTCTAGACAGAAAAATGGTAATTATTGGAGGTACTCACTATGCAGGCGAAATCAAGAAGGCGATCTTCACCATAATGAATCACATTCTCCCATCCAAGGGACTTCTACCAATGCATTGCTCGGCCAATACAGATGGAGATAACTCGGCATTATTTTTCGGATTGTCAGGAACCGGAAAAACTACTCTTTCAGCTGATCCAGATCGAGCGCTTGTCGGAGATGATGAGCACGGCTGGTCGGAAAACGGAGTGTTCAACTTTGAGGGTGGTTGCTATGCTAAGCTAATCCGTCTTTCCCAAGAGGATGAGCCAGCCATTTATGCAACTACAAAAATTCCAGGATCAATACTAGAGAATGTAATCCTCAATGCAGACGGCACTCCAGATTTCGATAACGATTCTCTGACTCAGAACACCAGAGGATCTTATCCAATCGAATTTATAGAAAATCGAACTCCAGACTCTATGGCTGGAAATCCTAGAAATATTGTCTTTCTTGCCTGTGACGCCTTCGGAGTATTGCCGCCACTTTCCAGACTCAACCCCGATCAAGCAGCATATCACTTCATGTCGGGTTATACCGCTAAGGTAGCAGGTACGGAGATCGGGGTCACAGAGCCCCAGGCAACCTTTTCAACCTGTTTCGGAGCACCTTTCATGCCCAGACATCCTAGTGTCTACGCGGATCTTCTTTCTACGAAGATTCAGGAAAATGATGCGCAGTGCTGGTTAATCAATACTGGATGGATTGCAGGGGGGGCAGATGCCAGTAGCAGAATCAAGATTAGTTGGACCAGGACTCTTCTGAACGCAGCTCTAAATGGGGATTTGGACAATGTAGTCTTCGTCAAGGACGAGAGATTCGGGTTCGAAGTTCCAACAACCTGTGAGGGAGTCCCCGACTCAATCCTCCAACCAAGAGAAACATGGGAAGATAAGACCAGATTCGATAATGTAGCCAACCTTCTGGCTCAGATGTTCATCGAGAACTTTGAACAGTATGCTTCTGGGTGCTCAAAGAAAGTAAGAGATTCCGGACCGAAGCAGATCTAGTCGATTAACCTCTGTTTCGCAGCTCTCTGAGCGTCCACAGCACATATTGCCGCCATATGGACAACGTCTCTAACGCTATCTCTTCTTTGTAGCACGTGCGCGGGCTTGGATAGTCCTTCCAGTATGGGGCCAGTCATCTCAGCTCCCGCCACCCTCTGTAGTAGCTTGTACGCAATATTAGCGGAAGCGAGATTTGGACAGATTAGTACATTGGCAGGCCCATTGAATGACATGAAAGGGTAATCTTCCTGAATCTCGGGTACCAATGCGGTATCCGCTTGCATCGGTCCATCTATTACTAGGTCAGGCTCAATTTCCCTGACTATCTCTATTGCCTCCTCAACTCTATCAGTCCTCATCTCTGCAGACGTTCCAAAGTTAGAGAATGATAGCATAGCGACTTTCGGCTTTACTCCAAACCTCTTAGCCACCTTAGCAGTCTGAATCGCTATTTCTGCAAGGGTCCTCGCATCTGGGTAGATGTTTATTGTCGCGTCACCAATGAACATCAACTGTCCGTTCACAGTCATCATGTACATTCCTACAATCCTATGGGAGTCTGGATCAGGCCCAATAACCTGTAAACAAGGCTTCACAATATCTGGATATTGGTGAGAAACTCCTCCCAGGTAGCCATCTGCATCTCCAACTCTTACCATCATTGGAGCAAAGAAAGTTGTAGACTTTAGTTGCCTAATCGCATCTTCCTTAGTCAGACCCCTCCTACCTCTCAGTCGATGCAATTCGTCAGCATATTCCTCTCTCCTCCTCGAATCGTATCTGACGTCAATAGTCTCACAATCGAAATCCAAACCCAAATCTTCCTTGACTGCAGCAATCCTCTTTTTCTGTCCAAGAAGAATCGGAGTACAAATCCCCTCAGAAATACATTGTGATGCGGCCTTGATTATAGTCGGGTCCTCTCCTTCGCAGAATACAATCTTCTTTGGATCCCTCTTTGCTTGGTTAATCACTCTCCTCATTATGGATCTTGTGAGGCCTAGGCGAGACTCCAGTGCATCTTTGTATAAGCTGAAATCAAAATCTTCTGATGATACCCTAGCTACACCTTCCTTAACCGCTGCTTCTGCCACAGCACTAGCCTCCCAGATCAGAACTCTTGCATCGAAAGGTTTTGGGATAATATATTCTGGTCCGAAAGACATCTGTTCTCCTCCATATGCCATTGAAACATCATCCGGCACAGGTTCTTTAGCCAACTCCGCAATAGCCTTAGTTGCTGCCATCTTCATGCCCTCCGTGATCTCAGTTGCTCTAACATCAAGAGCTCCTCTGAAGATATACGGAAAACCAAGAACATTGTTGATTTGGTTGGGATAGTCAGATCTGCCTGTTGCTACTATTGCATCATCACGCACTGTCGCGACCTGCTCCGGAGTTATCTCTGGATCGGGATTGGCTAAAGCGAAAATTAGCGGCATTAAATTCATTTTGGCTATTTCTTTTGGAGAAACTAAGCCTCCCTTGGAAAGGCCGAGAAACACATCTGCACCCTCAAGAGCATCCCCTACATCTCCATCATCAACGTTTCTTGCAAATTCAGCTTTGTATTCGTTGATTTCTCCCCTTTCTTTGCGATTATTGGTCAAAATTCCCTTTGAGTCGAGCATCAGAAGATTCTCTTCCGAGACTCCTAATCTCAGATAGTGCTTAGCACAGGAGATCGCTGATGCGCCGGCCCCTAGAATCACAACCTTGACTTCACTGATTTTCTTTTCAACAACCTCAAGTCCGTTAATTAGCGCTGCCCCTGAAATTATTGCCGTCCCATGTTGATCGTCATGCATCACTGGAATATCTAACTCAGATACCAATCTTCGCTCAATCTCGAAACACTCTGGAGCGCTAATATCTTCCAGATTTATTCCTCCAAAGGTTGGAGCAATCGCCTTAACAGCTTCGACGAACTCATCGACATCAGTCCTATCGACTTCTATATCGAAAACATCAATATCAGCAAACGCCTTGAACAGTAGTCCCTTGCCCTCCATTACCGGCTTGCTAGCCAATGGACCGATGTCTCCGAGCCCAAGGACCGCAGTACCATTGCTAATCACAGCTACCAAATTACCCTTGGATGTGTATCTGTATACATTCTCGGGGTCATCTTTTATTTCTTCACAGGGATATGCAACTCCGGGGGAATATGCTAATGAAAGCTCACGCTGGGTTCCATGGGGCTTTGTAGGAACAACGGTCACCTTTCCGGGCGGATCAGAGGAATGGTAATTTAACGCATCCTCGCGAAGCCCCTCACTGCTCATCGGACCATCTCGGGGTTGTCGGACGAACCATCTCCTATCATGCTATCCTATTGGTAATTGTTTAATTATCGGCCAATAGAAATCTGATTAGCGACTTTTTTCTGTTCTGGACTCAATCTCGTTGTGAGCAAGTCGCAGTCGACAACCCCTACCCTTCATAAATTGCACATCAAGGGACTCGACCCATCACATGTATGGCAGTCGAATGACTTCTGGAGAGAAGGAAAGAGCAATTTTCCTAATCGCACTAGTGTTTTTGCTTCCCTGGTCGACCTACTTGACATCAGTTTCCGAATACGAAGCAGGTCTTGAAGAAAGCCAAACAAACTCCCTGGCTTCATCTAGGACCTGGGGGGTTAATGGTACAAATGACTCTGGATGGATCGTTCTGGAGGCACAAGGAGCAGACCCTGAGAACGGTACTC